>Ga0081540_1000102_pt1 | contig 87689 bp, 79 predicted proteins | sample TabmetS2T1R1_FD_71024 | JGI IMG/M metagenome (GOLD analysis project Ga0081540, IMG submission 71024) | Tabebuia heterophylla rhizosphere microbial communities from the University of Puerto Rico - S2T1R1 | ecosystem: Host-associated > Plants > Roots > Rhizosphere ...
CGAGAAGCCGTGCCTTCCTCACCAAACCCATCTGCGCTGCAAGAGTTCGCTTACCCCTTCTTGATCCCCTGAAACGCGCGCGAATAGGTCGGCTGCTTCATGTAGGTCTCCGGATCATAGGTCCAGAACTGCGAGACATTGGCGTAGGTCTCGATCGGCACGTTCCAGAACTTTCCATCCGGCCGCTTCGTCACCTTGCGGATGGCGACGTCGTAAATCGGGTTACCATAGGCATCGAGCTTGACGGCCTTGCCGAGCGGCGAGTTGGTCAGCTCCATGCCGCCAACGGTCGCCAGCAGTGCGTCGCGGTCCTCGACCTTGCCGCCGAGCTTGTCGATCGCCTGGGCGAGCCACATCGAGCCGGAATACATCGAGAAGCCGAACAGCGACGGGATTTTCTCGTACTTCGCCGCGTAGTCCTTGACGAATTTCTGGGTCACCGGATTGTCCGACCCTTCGGCGAAATGCGCCGCCGAGACGATGCCCTCGCATTCGCCGCCGAGCGTGCGAATGATCGACTGGTCGGTGGTGTTCATCGCGCTGATGACCGGGATCTGGCCCTTCAGGCCGAAGCTCGCGAACTGCTGGATGAAGCGCGTCGCGTCGGCGCCGTTCTCCATGGCGAACACCGCGTCGATCTTCATGTTGGCGATCTGGCCGAGATAGGGGCTGAAATCGGCGGTGTTCAGCGGATGCCAGAACTGCTGCACGATCTCGCCGCCCTTCTCGGTGAAGACCTGGCAGAGGCCGCCGCACTGCTCGTGGCCGAACGAGTAGTCCTGGCTGATGGTGGCGATCTTGCGGTAGCCCTGCTTGTAGGCCCAGTCGCCGAGCGCATGGGTGAACGCGCTCGCCGAATAGCCGGCGACGCGCACCACGTTCTTGATGCGCGCCCGCTGGGTGAGGTCGTCGGCGGCAATGATGGGGATGAAGTAGGGCGTGCCGTTGTCCTTGACGTAGTTGGCGACGGCGAGGCCGGTATTGGCGAGCAGGTTGCCCATCAGGAAATGCACGTTGGACTGCTCGACCAGCTTGCGCGCCTTCTGCAGCGCGGTGTCGGGCACCGAGGCGTCGTCCTCGATGATCAGCTCGACCTTGCGGCCGGCAACCTGGCCGCCGACCTGCTCGAAGAAGAACTGCGTGCCCTCGACCATCTCGCGGCCGCCGGCGGCGACCACGCCGGTGAGCGGCGCGAGGACGCCGATCTTGATCGGCGTGGCCTGCGCGTGCGCCGCGATCCAGGGCTTCGACACGAGGCCCGCCGCCGCGAGCACGCTGGTGGATTTCAGGAACTGCCGACGGTCCATGGCTTGCTTTCCTAGTTTGCGGAACCACGCGCGCCGCGGGAGAGCAGCGCACGCAGTTTGCCGACGAGCCCCTCGGGGGCGAAGATCATGATGAGAATGAACGTGACGCCGAGCGCGGTCTGCCAGCGCTCGGTATAGGAGCTGACCACGTTCTGCAGGGTGAGGATCGCGAACGAGCCCACGAAAGAGCCGAACAGCGTGCCGATGCCGCCGGTGATCGCCATGAGCAGGCCCTGCACCGACTGCGCCAGCGCCACGGTCGACGGGCTGACGAAGCTGTTGAAGAACGCATAGAGCGCGCCCGCGATGCCGGCGAAGAAGCCCGAGACCGTAAAGCCGATGAACAGATGCAGGTGCACGTTGTAGCCGAGGCTGCGCATGCGGCTCTCGCTGTCGCGGATGCCGCGCAGCGTCAGGCCGAACGGCGAGCGCACGAACCGCCACATGGCGAACGAGGCAAGCGCGGCGACGACGAGCACCATCCAGTAGAAGGTCTGATGGTCGCGCAGCAGGCCGACGCGCATGTCGCCGCGTAGGCCGTTCTCGCCACCAGTCACGTCGGTCCAGCGCAGGCAGATGCCCCACACGATCATGCCGAGCGCGATGGTGATGAGCAGGAAGTAGACGCCCGAGGTGCGCACCGCGACCAGCGAGAACAGCGCGGCGGCGGCGGTCGCCGCCATCACGCCGAGCACGACGGCGACCGCCGGCGGCAGGCCGAGATGCGACACCGCGTAGACCACCACATAGGCGGAGATGCCGAAGATCGCCCCGTGCGCGAGCGAAGTGCGGCCGGCGAAGCCGGCGAGGATGTCGATCGACATCGCCAGCACGCCGTAGATCAGCATCTCGGTGGCGAGCCCGACCTGATACTTCGACAGGCCGAACGGCAACGCCGCAAGCGATGCCAGCACCAGCGCGACGATCGCGATGGTGCGGGCGCGCGCGCCGGCAAATGTGCGCGGGCCGGTCGCCGGCGCGGCGATGGGCTCGAGCGTCGTCACGTCGCGCGCCCCAACAGGCCAAGCGGACGGAAGGCCAAGAGGCACACCATCGGGCCGAAGATCACGAAGTACGCCAGCTCGGGAAACATCACCTGGCCGAGCGTGTTGAGGAAGCCGACCAGCAGGCTGCCGATCGCGACACCGACCAGGCTGCCGCGGCCGCCGATGATCACCACGGCGAGGCTGAACACCAGGATCTCCGCGTCGGCCGATGGATAGAGCGACAGGAACGCGCCACCCATCAGCCCGCCGAAGCCGGCCAGCGCCGAGCCGAGCAGGAACGTACCGAGGAACACGCGGCGGATGTTGATGCCAGATGCCTCGACCATCTCCGGATCGTCGACGCCGGCGCGGATCAGCGCACCGAGCCGGGTGCGATGGAGGAGCAGCATCAGCGCAATGAAGATCAGGATGCCGGTGACCAGCACGAACAGCCGGTATTTCGGGTAGAACACGCCGAAGATGCGCACGCCGCCTTTCAGCGCGTCCGGGATCGGCACGGTGAAGCTGTCGCCGCCCCAGATCACCAGCGCCATGTCGTTGAGGACGAAGGCGACGCCGAGCGTCAGCAGCACCTCGCGCAGCTCGTGGCCGCGCACGAAGCGCAGCAGGCCCTGGTCGAGCGCGAAGCCGAGCGCGGCGACCGCAAGGATCGCCGCCGCGCCGCCGAGCACATAGCTGCCGCTATGCACCGCGACGGTGAAGCCGACATAGCCGCCGGCGAGATAGAGCGCGCCGTGCGCCAGGTTGACGATGCGGAGCAGGCCGAAGATCAGCGAGAAGCCGCTCGCCACGACGAACAGCAGCGCCGCGAAGGTCGCTCCGTTGAGCAGCTGAAACGCGTTCATACCGGCAGCCCTTCGCGGCCTTCACCCTGTGCAGCGCCCGACGATCGCTCGCAAAATCCGTGCCACGGGTGCCTATTCACAAGGCATTCCATCAGCACCGCGCATGCGCGGCCATCTCACTGCGTCGGGAAAACGAGTCTGATCTTAGGGATGCAATGCGCAGGCCTGCAAGGCGGATTGCCCAATGTTTGAGCAGGCCGACGACGTCGGACCCAACTGGGTCACCAGCGCAGCACGTGCCGTCCCAGCGCCCAGCCGAGCAACGTGATGCCGGCGATCGCCAGACTGTACCAAGTCACGACGAACAGCGGAGAATCGTCGGGACAATGCAGCGCATACAACGAGGCGGCCGACGCGCCGGAGACAACGCCCGCGACTGCGCCGGCAAGTCCCGGCCGTGTCGGAGCGCCGGACCGCAGCGCGTAAAGTCCGCCTGCAAGCAATGGCAGCGACAGCAACGGCACTGCGGTGAGGCAGATGCGGGAATTGCTGCCGACCAGCTTGGCGCTCCACTGCACCGACGGAACCAGCACAAGCTCGATGGCGGCGGCCGCCACCAGCAGCGCAATGGCGGCACCGACCGCGACCGCTGCGCTGCGGGCTGACGCCGCAGGCCGCACCAGACGAAGCGCAAGCATCGCGGCCGCGGTCGCAAGCAGCAGCATCTCGATGATCTTGAGGACGAACCGCGGCGTGGTCGCCGCCGTCGCAATGTCGTCGCGCGGCCCCAGCCCCATCCAGAACAGCACCGCGGAAACGGCGAAGCCGACCGACAGGCACAGCGCCAGCCATCCCGCCGTCGAGCGGGAGGAAACCTGCTGGTCAGCCCCCAGGACCCGGATGAGCTCCTCGGTATGCATCGTCTAACCAAACTCCTTCGCGAGCGCATTGAGCCCGCGATGCAGCGCGACGCGCACGGCGCCGGGCGTCATCTTCAGCCTGTCCGCGGTCTCGCTGATCGACGCGCCTTCGACCGCGATCGTCTGCACGACCATGCGCTGACCCTGCGGAAGACGCTCCAGTCCACGCTCGACGTCGCGCGCGTACGGCGCCCGCGCATCGTCGGCAGCGCCCAACGTGTCCGCGACCGCATCGATCGGGACGTGCTGGCGCGAGCTCGCCCGCCGCAACGCGTCGACCAGCTTGTAGCGCGCGATCGCATAGATCCATGGGCTGATCGGCTGCGACGCGTCCCAGGTGTGTCGCTTCAGATGAACGGCCAACAGCACGTCCTGCACGATATCCTCTGCATCGGCGGTCGCGCGCCCCGCGCGCCTGAGCCCACGACGCGCGACCGGACGCACTGCCGTCGCGATGGCTCGCAACAGCCGCTCATAGGCTGCGGAATCTCCGCGGTTGGCCGCGTGCATCCACGCGGCCCACTCAGCTTCGCGCTTGTTCACCGCTCTATTGTCATTGGTTCGCTGGAGGCGCCACCATTGTTACGGCCGCCTGGACAATCACAGATATGTGAGAATTGCATGTCGCCCGGGCGCGTAACAGCGCGTCCTCCCCTCACGAACAACCCCGCGACGGGCCGCAAGCCGGCCCGCCGATGCCGGCCGCGCCGCGCATCGCAACCACGCAACGCAAACCAAGACATCGCACCGAAGGAGCCTCCATGTCCAAGCACAGCATCACCTCCGCGACGCTCGCAAGCTCGCTGGCTGCCGCTTTCGCGCTGGTCGCCTCGGCGGCCGCGGCGGGCCCCGTCGCCGAGCAGCCGAACTCCGAGAAGTGCTACGGCATCTCCATGGCCGGCAAGAACGATTGCGCCGCCGGGCCGGGAACGACCTGCGCCGGCACCTCCAAGACCGACTACCAGGGCAACGCCTGGAAATACGTCGCCAAAGGCACCTGCACGACCATGAAGACGCCGAAGGGCATGGGCTCGCTCGAGCCGATCAAGTCCTGACGCGAACGACAAGAGCGACGCGTTTGTCAGGAAGGCACTGCGTCCCTCCCCCGCTTGCGGGGGAGGGAGCGAGAGGCAGTGCCCGCCTAACTGCAAGGATCGTCCTCCAACAAAAGCCAGGGCAAGCAGCGGAGAGATCATGACCCTGTCCCCAGCACGCCTTCCCGCAGGCGCCGGCGTCGGCTTCAAGCCGCAGCACTTCGACGACATTCTCGACGGCGAGCAGCCGATCGCGTTCATCGAGATCCATGCCGAGAACTACATGGGCGCCGGCGGTCCGCCGCACGCGCATCTGCGCAAGCTGTGCGAGCGGTACGCGCTGTCGATCCACGGCGTCGGCCTGTCGATCGGATCGGCGGCGCCGCTCGACCGCGGCCATCTCGCGCGGGTGAAGCATCTGTGCGAACGATACCAGCCCGCAAGCTTCTCCGAGCATCTCGCGTGGTCGTCGCACGACGGGGTCTTTCTCAATGACCTGCTGCCCCTGCCGTACACGCCGGAGACGCGCGACCGGGTGGTCGCCCACATCGACCTCGTGCAGACGACGCTCGGCCGCCAGATGTTGCTCGAGAACCCGTCGACCTATCTGATATTCGCGGAGAGCACGATCCCTGAGCTCGAATTCCTCGCCGAGATCGCGCGGCGCAGCGGCTGTGGCCTGCTGCTGGACGTCAATAACGTGCTCGTGTCCGCCCGCAATCACGGCACCGATCCGCACGATTACCTGGCGAAGTTTCCGCTGAGCCAGGTCGGAGAGGTTCATCTCGGCGGCCACGACGTGCAGAGCGACGATACCGGAGCGCCGCTGCTGATCGATTCGCACGGCAGCAGCGTCGCGGCGCCGGTGTGGCAACTCTACGAGCAGGTGATCGCGCGCACCGGGCCGCTGCCGACCCTGATCGAATGGGACAATGACGTACCGGACTGGCCGGTGCTGGTCGCCGAAGCACGCGCGGCGGCCGACGTGCTCGACCGCGCGCGCCGCACGCAGGCAGCCTAGCGCATGTCCCGGAACAGCGGATACCGATTTCCCGGAAACGACATGCGCCATCCAAAGCGAGCCGTGTGGTCGGCAGGCCAGCAGGAATTCGCCGGGGCTCTGCTCGATGCCGGACAACCGGTTCCGGCGGCGCTGACATCGCATACCGCACGTACACCAACCAAACGCTTCGCGGTCTACCGGAACAACATCGTGTTCGGCCTGATCAGCGCATTGCGAACGCGCTTTCCCGTGGTCGAACGGATCGTCGGCGAGGAATGCTTTGCGACGATGGCGCGCGACTTCGTCGTCAAGCACCCGCCGCTGTCGCCGCTGCTCATGTTCTACGGTGACGCATTCGCCGGTTTCATCGCTACGCTCGCGCCGCTTGCGGAATTGCCGTATCTGCCCGATGTCGCGCGACTTGAGGCGGCGCGCACCCATGCTTATCACGCCGCCGATGCCGCGCCGCTCGATCCGTTGGCATTGCAGCGCCTCGACGCCGACGCCCTGGTCGCGGCGCGGATCGTGCTCCACCCGTCCGCACACGTCATTCGCTCGCCCCATCCGATCGTCACGATCTGGGCCATGAACAGCGGCGCTGCCGAGCTTCGCCCGATCGACGGCGAAGGTCCGGAAGACGCGCTGGTGATCCGGCCGGACGCCGCGGTCAGTGTCGTGAAGCTTCCGCCTGGCGGCGCCATGTTTCTGAAGGCATTGGCGAGCGGCCTCGGGCTTGGCCGCGCCGCCGCGATCGCACGCGACGATCAAGCGGATTTCGACCTGGCCGCCAATCTCGCCGTCCTGATCGCGTCGGGCGCAATGGCGGCCGTCCATCCCACCCACGACGAGGTCACCGAGCCATGACCGACGCAACCACGCGGACGGCACGAACGGGCACGATCGAAGCGCTGTTGCGGCAATCGATCGCAGCGATGAGCGCCTTTCCCTATTGGGCGCTGGCGCTGATCGCCCGGGTATCGATCGCCGGCGTGTTCTGGCAATCGGGCCAGACCAAGGTGGAGGGCTGGCACGTCACCGCGTCCGCGGTCGAACTGTTTCGCAACGAGTACAAGCTGCCGCTGATCGATCCGTCGCTCGCCGCACATCTCGCGGCGCTCGCCGAGCACCTGTTCCCGATCCTGCTGGTGATCGGTCTGGCGACACGCTTCGCCGCGCTCGCGCTGCTGGGCATGACACTGGTCATCGAGGTGTTCGTCTACCCGGATGCCTGGCCGACGCACGGAACCTGGGCCGCGTGCTTCCTGATGCTGATGGCGCGCGGTCCCGGCATTGTGTCGCTCGATCACCTGATCGCGCGGCGGGCGTCACCCAGAACTTGAAGCTTGCCCATTGCTTGAACACGCCTTGCGGGCGCGACCCGCCATGGAGACAATTGCGGCATGACAAGCTTCCGCGACGAAGAGCTGCTCGCCGACGTGATCTGCCGCCTGATCGGCGACGTGCGCCATGTCGCGGTCGGCAACGCCTCACCGATCCCGGCGACCGCGGCGCTGCTAGCGCGGGTGCGCGGCAACGGCCGGCCCTACGTGTCGCTGCTGCAGAGCCGCAAGCACAACTTCTTCACCGACGGCGGGCGGGAGCTGTTCGACTGCGCCGGCCAGGGCCGCATCGACGTGTTCTTCCTGTCGGGCGGCGAGATCGACGGGGAAGGCAACATCAACCTCGTCTCGATCGGCGACCATGCACAGCCGAAGGTGCGCTTCCCCGGCTCGTTCGGCTCGGCCTATCTCTACTACGTGGTGCCGAAGGTGATCCTGTTCCGCACCGAGCATTCGCGCCGCACGCTGGTGCCCAAGGTCGGCTTCGTCAGCGCGCCGGGCGGGAGCCCGCCCAACGTGCATCGCAACGGTGGTCCCATCGCCCTCGTCACCAACCGCTGCGTGTTCATGTTCGATCGCGAACGCAAGCGGTTCGGGCTCGACAGCGTCCATCCCGGCCACACGGTCGAGGAGGTGCTCGCCAATACCGGCTTCGACTTCGATCGGCCGGACAATGTGCCGCAGACCGCGCCGCCCTCGGCCGAGACGCTGCGGCTGATGCGCGGACCGGTGGCGGCGGAGCTGCGCGAGGTCTACCCGCAGTTCGCTCAGACCGTATTCGGCAGTGCAGCAGCGTAGCAACGTAGCGGCCACGACGGAGTCATGCGCTGAGCGACGCTGTGTTGTGCATTCTTGCGCATGCTCGCGACAGCAAGATCGACTGCTCACGATCCCGTGATCGTGGGCACCCGTCACACAGGCGCTCTTTTTAGACTGTTTGAAAAGAAGCTATCATCCCATCCCAATTCAACCGGCGTAACCGATTGAAAAAGACGCGTCGCGGATGCGCGATCGCTAGGAGGAGGACGTAATGGCTCGCCTGACTATCAACGGACAATCTCACGACATCGATGTAGAACCGGATACGCCGCTACTGTGGGCGATCCGTGAGCAAGTCGGCCTGACCGGCACCAAGTACGGCTGCGGCATCGCGCAATGCGGCGCCTGCACCGTGCATGTCAACGGCGAAGCGGTGCGCTCGTGCTCGCTGCCCGTCAGCGAAGCCGTCGGCAAGCAGATCACCACGATCGAAGGGCTCGCGCCGGCCGGCACCGTGCACAAGGTCCAGAAGGCCTGGATCGACAACGACGTGCCGCAGTGCGGCTACTGCCAGAGCGGCATGATCATGGCGGTCGCGGCGCTCCTGAAGGAGAAGCCGAAGCCGACCGACGCCGACATCAACGAGGCGATCACCAATATTTGCCGGTGCGGCACCTTCCAGCAGGTCCGCGAGGCGATCCACGCCGCCGCGGCGAGCGCGTGAGGGAGGCAGTCATGAATTACATGCCAAACATCGACCGCCGCTCCTTCGTCGTCGGCACCGCCGCGGCCGGCAGCGGGCTCGCGCTCGGCGTCATGCCGTTCGGCACCGATGCCGCGAATGCCCAGGGCGCAACCCCCGAGGTCAATGCCTGGGTGGTGATCCGTCCCGACGAGACCGTCGTCATCCGCATCGCCCGCTCGGAAATGGGCCAGGGCACGCTCACGGGCCTGGCCCAGCTGGTCGCCGAGGAGCTCGAATGCGACTGGTCGAAGGTCACGACCGAATATCCGACCCCCGGCCAGAGCGTCGCGCGCAAGCGCGCGTGGGGCGACTTCTCGACCGGTGGCAGCCGCGGCATCCGCGAGTCGCACGAATACGTCCGCAAGGGCGGCGCGGCGGCGCGTGAGATGCTGATCCAGGCCGCGGCCAACGAGTGGAAGGTTCAGCCCTCCGAGTGCAGCGCCGCGAACGGCGTGATCACGCACAAGGCGTCCGGCCGCACCCTGACCTACGGCAAGGTGGCCCAGGCGGCCTCGAAGCTCGAGCCGCCGAAGGACGTCACGCTGAAGGATCCGAAGGATTGGAAGATCGTCGGCAAGGCCATCAAGCGGCTCGACACGGCCGACAAGACCAACGGCAAGATGATCTACGGCGCCGACGTCAAGCTGCCCGGCATGCTCAGTGCCGCGATCAAGGACTGCCCGGTGTTCGGCGGCAAGGTGAAGAGCTACGACGAAGCCGGCGCCATGGCCAAGAAAGGCGTGAAAAAGGTGGTGAAGGTCGATGACAGCGCCGTCGCCGTCGTCGCCGACACCTGGTGGCACGCCAAGTCCGCACTCGATGCGATGAAGATCGAGTGGGACAACGGCCCGAACGAGAAGGTGTCGAGCGCCTCGATCGCCAAGTGGCTCGAGGAAGGTCTCGACCCCAACCAGCCGGCCTTCGTCGGCAACCAGAACGGCGACGTGAAAGCCGCGCTCGCCGGCGCCGCCAAGAAGGTCGAGGCGACCTACGCCTATCCGTACCAGAACCACGCGTGCATGGAGCCGATGAACGCGACCGCGCTCTATACGCCCGATCGCTGCGAGGTCTGGACCGGAACGCAGAACGGCGAGGCAGCGTTTGCGGCGGTGCTGCAGGCGTCGGGTCTGCCGGCCGACAAGTGCGACGTGCACAAGGTGATGCTCGGCGGCGGCTTCGGCCGGCGCGGCCGCTCGGACTACGTCGTCCAGGCGGTGAACATCGCCAAGCAGATGCCCGGCACGCCGGTCAAGCTGCTCTGGTCGCGCGAAGAGGACATGCTGCACGGCACGTATCACCCGGTCACGCAGTGCAAGCTGTCGGCCGGGTTCGATGCCAACAACAACCTCACCGCGCTGCACATGCGCATCTCGGGGCAGTCGATCCTGGCATCGGTGCTGCCGGCGCGCATGGAGAACGGCAAGGACCCGGTCACCTTCCAGGGTCTCAATCCGCGCGGCGAGACGGCGTTCGGCTACACGGTCCCGAACCTGCTGATCGACCACTCGATGCGCAATCCGCACGTGCCGCCGGGCTTCTGGCGCGGCGTCAACGTCAATCACAACGCCATCTATCTCGAGTGCTTCATGGACGAGCTCGCCCATTCGATCGGAATGGACGCGCTCGAGTTCCGGCGCAAGCTGATGGCGAACCACCCGAAGCACCTCGGCGTGCTCAACGCCGTGGCGGAGAAGATCGGCTGGGGCAAGCCGGCGCCGCAAGGCGTCTATCGCGGCCTCTGCCAGCACATGGGCTTCGGCAGCTACGTCGCCGGCGCCGCCGAGATCTCGGTCCTCGACAACGGCAACAAGATCAAGATCCATCGCATCGTCGGTGCGACGGATCCGGGCTTTGCCGTCAACACGGCCCAGATCGACCGCCAGGTGGCGGGCTCGTTCGTCTATGGTCTCTCGGCGTTGTTCTACGGCGAGTGCACCGTGAAGGACGGCCGCATCGAGCAGGAGAACTTCGACACCTACAACTCGATGCGCATCGCCGAGATGCCGAAGGTCGAGTCGATCATCATGCCGACCGGCCACACCCCGTGGGGCGGCGTCGGCGAGCCGACCATCTGTATCGCCGCACCGGCGGTGCTCAATGCTTACTTCAACGCGACGGGCAAGCGCATCCGCTCGTTCCCGCTGAGCAAGCACAACATCACCATCGCGACCTGATCGCGATGTGAGACACGGGCGGCGGCCACGGGATCGACCGGTGGCCGCCGCTCCTGCTTTTGGGTCCGGCCGTGTCCGGTATCAGTCGACGCACATTGCTGAAGACCTCGCTTGCCGCCGGCGGCGCGGCAGCGCTTCCTTGCGCGCCTGCGGTGGCGCAGAGCGCGGCACCGCATGTCGTGGTGATCGGCGGCGGGTTCGGCGGCGCAGCCTGCGCCCGCGCGCTGAGGAGATCCGATCCGAAGCTGCGCGTGACGCTGGTCGACCCGGGATCCGAGATTCCTTCAACCTACATCGCTGGTCCCCTCAGCAATAGTGTGATCGCAGGTCTGCGCGATCGCAGGCTGCAGAGATTCGGCTACGACAAGATCGCCGGCGAAGGAATCACCGTCGTGATCGCCAGCGCCACAGCCATCGATCCCGTGGCGCGAACCATCGCGTTGAGCGCCGGTGGCCCTTTGTCCTACGCCCGTTTGGTGCTTTCTCCAGGCATTGCGTTCCGCTGGGACGCCATTGCCGGATACGACGCGGTGTCTTCGCGCCGCATGCCGCACGCCTTCATCAACAGCCAGCAAATCGCGCTGTTACGTGTGCAACTCGAGGACATGCCGGACGGCGGCGTCGTCGCCATCTCGGCGCCGGTCAACCCGGCGCGCTGCCCGCCCGCTCCCTACGAAAGGGCGAGCCTGATCGCGCATTATCTGAAGACCAACAAGCCGCGGTCCAAAGTGCTGATCCTCGATGCCAAGGACAGCTTCACCATGCAGCGCCAGTTCCAGGCCGCCTGGAAGGAGCTTTATCCCGGACTGCTCGAATGGGTGCCGTTGTCGTCGGGCGGCCTGGTGACGTCCGTGGACATGGTGGCGCGGACGGTCACGACCGATTTCGACAGTTACAAGGTCGACGTCGCCAGCATCATCCCGCCGCAACACGCCGGCGAGATCGCGATCAGCAGCGGCATCGCCGACCGCACCGGCTGGTGCCCGATCGATCCGGTGACGTTCGCATCGAAGCTGCAGCCGAACATCCACGTGATCGGCGACGCGGCGATCGGCGGCGCCATGCCGAAGTCAGCCTCGGCTGCGGTGTCCGAGGCAAAGCTCTGCGCCGCGGCGATCGTCGCGTTGTTGCGCGGCGAGACGCCGGCCGCGCCGACACTCGAGAGCGCGTGCTACAGCCTGGTCGCGCCGAACTATGCGATCTCGATCAAGGGCCGCTATCACGTGGTCGACGGCCAGTTCATGGAGATCGAGGGCGCCGGCAGCACCAGCCCCGTCGATGCGCCGGCGGAGAAGCGCGCCACCGAGGCGCAGCAGGCCGACGAATGGTACAGGACGATCACCCATGAGGCCTTCGGTTGACGCGCGTCGCCGCCCTGCTCTGCGCGCTCGTGACGGCGCTGCCGCTGACGGGCAGCATCGCCGCAGCGCAGAGCCTGCTGCGGCCGTTCACCATCGTCGGCGACGCGATCCCGCAGCCGCTGACCGAGACGAGCGGAGACGCGGCGCGGGGGCGCGCCATCGTCGGCAACCGGCAGGTCGGCCTCTGCCTGCTGTGTCATTCGGGGCCATTCCCGGAGGAGCGGTTTCAGGGCACAATCGCGCCCGACTTGCAGGGTGCGGGCGGCCGCTGGAACGAGGGACAGCTGCGGCTCCGCATCGTCGATGCGAGCCGGCTCAACCCCGATACGATCATGCCGCCTTACTACCGTGTCGAGGGATTGCAGCGCGTTCCGGCCTCGCTGCGGGGCAAGCCGATCCTGAGCGCGGAACAGATCGAAGACGTGATCGCTTATTTGAAGACGCTGCGAGACTAAGATGGAGCAACGCATGAGACGTGAAACGACACGGCGCGATCTCCTGCTCGCTGCCGGCGGCCTCGGCCTCGCGACGGTCGTCACGGTGAGACCGAGCGAGGCGACGCCGGCCAGCATGCAGGAGGCGATCCGCAAGGTGATCGGCGAGGCGCAGGTCACGCCGGGCAAGGTGAAGCTCGACATTCCGCCGCTGGTCGAGAACGGCAACACGGTCGCCTGCGCCGTCAACGTTGACAGCCCGATGACCGCGCAGAGCTACGTGAAGGCCATTCACGTGTTCAACGAGAAGAATCCGCAGCCGAACGTGATCAGCGCCTGGCTCGGGCCGCGCGCCGGTCGCGCGTCGATCTCGACCCGCATCCGGCTGGCCGACACGCAGAAGGTCATCGCCATCGCCGAGCTGAGCGACGGCACGTTCTGGTCCGATAGCGCCGACGTGATCATCACGCTCGGCGCCTGCCTGGAGGATCCGGTCTGATGGCACGTGCACTCATCAACGTTCCCGCCAAGGCGAAACGCGGAGATGTCATCGCCATCCGGACGCTGATCTCCCACATCATGGAAACCGGCTTCCGTCACTCGACGACCGGCGCGGTGATCCCGCGCGACATCATCACCACCATGGTCGTGACCTACAACGACACGGAGATCTTCAAGGCCGAGCTGCACCCGGCCATCGCCGCGAACCCGTTCGTCACGTTCCACACCGTCGCGACCGAGAGCGGCACCATCGCGTTCCGTTGGACCGGCGACAACGGTTTCGACGTGAGCGAGCAGGCCAAGATCACGGTGGAATGACCAGGCTGGGCGCCGTTCTGCTTGTACTCGCCGCGGCAGCCTCCGCCGTCGCCGCCGAGATACCGCTCGCCGAACGCCGCTCGAGCTACGACCTGCTCAGCCCCGAGACCAAGGCGATGCAGGACGACGACCTGTCCAATCCCGGATCGCTGTGGGTGCTCGAAGGCGAGACCGCCTGGGAGCGCAAGACCGGCGAGGCGAACAAGTCCTGCGCCGATTGCCATGGCGACGCGAAGGAGACGATGAAAGGCGTCGCCGCGCGCTATCCGGCGTTCGACGCCAAGCGTAGCACGCCGGTCGACCTCGAAGGCCGCATCAACATCTGCCACACCGAGCAGCAGAAGGCGCCGGCCTTCCCGTTCGAGAACCGCGAGCTGCTCGCGCTGTCGGCCTTCGTGGCGCGGCAATCGCGCGGCCTGCCGATCGAAAGCAACGACGCGAGGCTCAAGCCGTTCATCGACAAGGGCCGCGCCCTGTTCGAGGTGCGGGAGGGCCAGCTCAACCTCTCTTGCTCGCAGTGCCACGACGACAATTTCGGGCACAAGCTCGCCGGCATTCCGATGCCGCAGGCGCATCCGACCGGCTACCCGGTCTATCGGCTGGAATGGCAGACGCTCGGCTCGCTGCAACGCCGCCTGCGCAACTGCATGATCGGCATGCGCGCCGAGCCGTATGCCTACGGCGCGCCGGAATACGTGGCGCTGGAGACGTTTCTGATGTGGCGCGCGCGGGGGATGAAGATGGAGAGCCCGGGCGTGCGGCCGTAAGCGCATCGCGGCCTACGACTCAGTTCTGGGTCCCGGCTCTGCGCTCGCTACGCTCGCTTGGTCGGGACAGGAGGCATGCGTTCTAGGCACTGACTCGTGTCCCGGGCGAGCGCAGCGAGACCCGGGACCCAGCTGTCTATGAGCAGCGCCCTTCACCCCATCGCGCGCTTGCGCGGCGCTTCGGGCAGCGTGAGCTCGAAGATGGTGGTCTCCTCCAGCGTGTCGCCGAACCACGCGCTCATCGCCGCCTCGCGCTTCTCGATGTAGTGCGGCTTGCCGTGCTCGATCACCATCGGCATGTCGTGGCCGGGCACCACGACGTTGCCGGGCCGCTTGCGCCAGAACTCCCAGATCGTCTCGATCGAGCGCCTGGTGATCGCCTCGTCATAGCTCTTGTCGGCGGTCAGCGTGATCAGCTCGACGCGGTTCTTCGCGGCATCGCCGGTGAAGATCACGTCGCGGTCGCCGCCGGACGCCACGAAGATCAGATGGCCGGGCGTGTGGCCAGGCGCGTCATAGGCCTTGATGCCCGGCAGCACCTCGTCACCCGCCTTGATGCGATTGAGTCGCGGCGACGCGTCGAGCTCGCGCACGTAGAGCTCCGGCACCGGCGTCACGCCCCAGGGCTCTTTGATCGCCCACGCGAGCTCGTCGCCGCCGATATGCACCTTGGCGTTGTTGAACAGCACCCAGTTGATCGTATGGTCGTGGTGCGCGTGGGTGAGGATCACGTCGGTGACGTCGGCCGGCTTCAGCCCGCGCTTGGCGAGACGGTCGGCGAGGAACGGGCGATAGGCAAACGATCCGACGTCGACCAGCGCGACGCGGCCGTGGCCGCGCAGCAGTGCAATGGTGCTCCAGCCAAGTCCGCCGTGGCACACCGCCTTGCCCGGATAGCCCTGGACGACGATGTCGATCTCGTATCCGCCGGCCTGCATTGCGCGTTCCTCCGTCTTCGGCCTATCTCTTGGGCCTATCTACGTCTCAGCTCATTGTCCCTCCTTTGACGGTCCCAGTCGATGGCTCAAACCGCAACGCCGGCCTCCAGTTCCGCAATCCGACTCGTCGTCATGCCGGGCGACGGCATCGGCCCGGAGATCACCGCAGCGACGCTCGCGGTGCTCACCGCGGCGGAACGCGCCTATGGCGTCACGTTCGCGTTCCAGGAGGTGCCGATCGGTCATGTCGCGCTGAAGGCGCAGGGCACCACCTTGCCAGATAGCTCGTTCGCGCCGGCCAAGGCCGCCGACGGCGTGATCCTCGGCCCGGTCTCGCACAACGAATATCCGCCGGCGGCGCAGGGCGGCCTCAACCCGTCCGGCGAGATGCGCAAGCGCCTCGATCTCTACGCCAACATCCGCCCGGCGCGCTCGCGGCCGGGCTTTCCGCCACGCTGCGGCAAGCCGGTCGACCTCGTGATCGTGCGCGAGAACACCGAGGGCTTCTACGCCGACCGTTCCATGTACATGGGCAACGGCGAGATGATGCCGACGCCCGATCTCGCCCTCGCCATCCGCAAGATCACGCGCGAAGGCTCGACGCGCATTGCCGAAAGCGCGTTCCGCCTGGCGATGCAGCGGCGCAAGCACGTCACCGCCGTGCACAAGGCCAACGTGCTGCGCATCTCCGACGGGCTGTTCCTCGAATGCACCCGCGCGGTCGCCGCGCGCTATCCGCAGGTCAGGTACGAGGAGCGCATCATGGACGCGATGGCGGCACTGCTGATCCGCGACGCCAGCCAGTTCGACGTCATCGTCGCGACCAACATGTTCGGCGACATTCTGTCGGACGAGGCGGCCGAGATTTCCGGCAGCCTCGGCCTCGCCGCATCGATCAATGCCGGCACCGACCACGCCCTCGCGCAGGCTCAGCACGGCTCGGCGCCGGACATCGCCGACAAGGACGTTGCCAATCCGTCGTCGCTGATCGGCTCGGCGGCGATGCTGCTCGCCTGGCTCGGCGAGCGGCGCGGCGATGATGCGTTGTTGCGGGCAGCAGCCGGCATCGAGCGCGCGCTCGACGAGGTGATCGCGCGGCCGGAGTTGCGCACGGCTGATCTCGGCGGCCAGCTCGGGACGAAGGCGTTCGGGCAGAAGGTGGCAGAGGCGTTGAGGTCTAGCTGATGCCTCGTGTCCCGGCCGCAGCGCGCCGTCAGGCGCGCGAAGAGCCGGGACCCAGGAGCAAGTGGCACTGGGTCCCGGGTCGCGCTTACGCGCGCCCGGGACAGGAGGCGTCACCCCAGATAAGCCCCGCCATTCACGTGAATGGTCTGCCCGGTGACGAAGCGCGCGCCGGGGCCGCACAGGAAGCGCGCCATGGTGCCGATCTCGACCGCGTCGGCTTCCCTGCCGGTGATGGCGCCGACGCGGCCGTGATGCGCCGGGATCTGCCCGGGTGCGCGCTCGCGGGCGATGAAGCCCGGCGCGATCAGGTTCGCCGTGACGTTGAACTCGGCGAGGTCGTGCGCCAGCGCGCGGGTGAAGCCGACCAAGCCCGCCTTCGACGCCACCACGTGCACGCGGTTCTTCGAGCCGGTATGCGCGCTGATGCCGCCGATATTGATGATCGAGCCGGCCTCGCTCGCCTTGAGATGCGCCAGGCACGCCTTCACGCAGTGGAACGCGCCGTCGAGATTGACGCCCATGATGGCGCGCCAATCCTCGAACGAAAGCTGGTCGAGCGGCTTCTCGGCGCGCAGCCCCGCATTGTTGACCAGGTAGTCGATGCGACCGAACGTCTTCACCGCCGCCGCGATCATTGCCTCGACCTCGGCAGGCTTGGCGACGTCGCCGATCACGGCAAGGCCGGTGCCGCCGGCCGCCTCGATCTCCTTCACCACCGCGGCGGCTTGCTCCTTGTTGGAGCGCACATTGACCACCACCGCGGCGCCGCCGGCGGCCAGCTCGAGCGCGATGGCGCGCCCGATATTGCGCCCGGCGCCGGTGACCACGGCGACGCGGCCTTCGAGCTCATTCTGGGTGTCGGTCATTCCTTCATCCTCGGAGTGCGGCGAGATCGATCCGGCCGGCATAGAGCGTGGCGGCGAGCTTGAGCGCCGCAGCGGTTTTCCCATCATCCCAGCCGCCGTGCCGGCAGCACAAGGCGAATTTGTCCTCGATGTCGCGGCGCGTCAGCGGCTCGTGGGCGCCCCCGCGCATGTGCGGCTGGCGCTCCTCGACGACGCGGCCGTCGTTGAGCACGGCACGGATGTGGCCGGTATATTCGTTGGGATAGGGATTGTTCGGATCGACGACGTACGTGACCTTGCCGGCGAGCGCGACGACATCGGGATCCTTCACCGCGTCCTCGGTGAAATCGCTCAAGCCGACATTGCCACGCACGAAGGCCGCGGCGATGCAGTATGGCTGCGAGAACTTGCCGGCATAGCCGTTGGGCGGGCGCTGCTTGTCGGCGAGCGGCTCCCACAGGCGATGCACGGTTCCCTCGCCGACCTCGCAGATCATCTCCTTGACGTCGGAGGCCTTGAAGCCGCGCGTCGCCAGGCGGCGGGCGCAATCGATGTACGGATGGGTCATGGTTCCGCACGGATAGGGCTTGAAGGCGAGCGTCTCGGTCACCCAGCGCGCGCCGAAGTCACCGGTCAGGGCGTCGTAATCGCCCTTCGTCGTGTTGGCGAAGCCGTGGAAGAAGCCGTGCGTGCCCTCGAACACCGTACGCGGGCCGACAAAGCCGTGCCTGGCGAGCAGCGCCGCGCGCAAGCCCGCCTGCGCGGCCCAGCCGGGATGCAGCCGCTTGGTCCAGGCGCCCTCGGCGAGATATTCGATGATGCCCGAGGCCATGCTGCCGGCGATGCCGAGCGCGTCGACGATCTGACGGCGATCGAGCTTCAGCGCCGCCGCGATGCCCGCCGCGGCCGCCATGGCGCCGAGCACCGCGGTCGGATGAAAGCCCGCCTTGTGCACCATCTTGGGCGTCACCAGGCTCAGCCGGCAGATCGTCTCGACGCCGACGGCGATGCCGAGCAGCGCCGATGCGCCATCCGGATTGTGCCGCTCGCAGGCGGCGAGCACGCCGGGCACGATCACCGCGCCGGCATGCACGGGGCCGCCCTCGAACGTGTCGTCGAAATCCTCGCCATGCGCGGCGGTGCCGTTGACGAAGGCCGCGCCCGCCGCGCTGAGCGTGCGGCGGTGGCCGATCGCGGTGCAAGGTCCGTCGTCGTCCCAGCCGGCGACCGACGCATTCACGTAGTCCTCGTTGCGAGCGGTGACGCAGAGCCCGATCACGTCGACCAGCAGGTCCGCGCATTTGGTGCGCACCGCCGGCGGCAGGCGCGCCGCGTCGAGCGCAGCAATGCGGTCGGCCAAACGCTCGGCGACGGAACTGTCCGACTTTGATAAGCTCATGTAATTACAATGATTTTCAGCTGTTCCGGAAGCGAACCCCGCCGCCGAAGCCGGGAATGCGATTGGCCAGGATGACCACGGCGAAGGTCAGGCCCAGCATGATCAGGCCGAGCACCGAGATGGCGCCGAGGTCGCCGCTTTCGTTGAGATCGAAGATCAAAACCGAGATCACTTTCGTTTCCGACGTGAACAGGATGATCGCCGCGGACAGCTCACGTATCACACCGACGAAGATGAAGCACCAGGTGGCGATCACGCTGGTGCGCAATAGCGGCGCGGTGATGCGCCCGAGCGTGGTCAGCCGCGTGCCGCCGAGGATGCGGCTCGCCTCCTCGAGATCGGGATGCACCGAGCGGAATGCCGATTGCAGCTGCTGATAGGCGGCGGGCAGCGCGATAGTGACGAAGGCGACCAGCAGGATCCACAATGTGCCGTACAGCACGAAGGGCGGCCGCGTGTAGGTCAGGAACAGGCCGACGCCGAGCACGATGCCGGGCACCGCGACCGGCGCGGTGGCGAGGAAGCCCAGCGCGCGCCAGCCGGTGATCGCCTGGCGCGCGGTCACGTAAGCGATCACCACCGCCATCACGGTGCCGATAGTCGCCGCGAGCGTGCAGAGGATGAACGTGTTCTTGAACGCGAGCTTGGTCGCCGACAGCTCGAAGAAGGCGAACTCGATGTTGTGGAACGTGAAGTTGTCGAACCAGATCATCTGCGACGGCACTTTCGAGAACGCCGCGTTGAACAGCGCGCCGTAGGGCAGGAACACCGGGTTGAGCAGGACGATGAAGGCAAGCCCGAGCGCGACCCATTTCCAGGCGCCGAGCTGGACCAGCCGCGGGCTGCCCTGCTTGCCGCCGACGACGGAATAGCCGCGGCGGCCGAGGATCGCCTGCTCGCCGCGCAGCAGCAGCACGGTGATGATCAAGAGCGGCAGCGACGCGGCCGCCGCCAGCTCCGGCTTGGGCGGATACTGGAACAGGCTCCAGATCTTGGTAGTCATGGTGTGGAAGCCGGCCGGCAACGCCAGAATGGCGGGCGAGCCGAACAAGGTCATGGCCTGCAGGAAGGCGACCAGCGCGCCGGCCAGCACCGCGGGCAGCGCCAGCGGAATGGTGATGCGGCGCGCCGTGGTCCAGGTCTTGCCGCCGAGGATCGAGGATGCGTCCTCGAGGTCGCCCGGAATGCGATCGAGCGCGTTGGCGACCAGCACAAACACATAGGGGAACGTGTAGCAGGAAATGACGAAGATGAGCCCGCCGAGCGAATAGATGTTGAAGATGTGCTCGTCCATCTCCGCGCCGGAAATCGCGCGCCACGCCTTGTTGAGGAGCCCGCTGTTGGGCGCCGCCAGGAGCTCCCACGCGATCGCGCCGAGGAACGGCGGCGTCACGAACGAGGCGGTGACCAGCATGCGGATGGTCCGGCGCAGCGGCATGTCGGTGCGCGCGACCAGCCAGCCCATCGGCGCGGCGACCGCGCAGCAGATCAGGGCTGAGCTGGTTGACACAATGACGGTCGTGATCAGCGGCTCGACGAACACCGGATTGGTCGCGAGCTCGACGAAGTTCGCGAAGGTGAAGGCGCCGGTCTTGTCGGTCAGGCTGTAGAATACCAGCCACGACAGCGGCAGCACGATCAGCGCGACCAGCACGAGGGCGAACGCGATCAGGATCGGCACCGACGGATCGAACCGGAATCCACGGCGCTCCGCGCGCGCGGCAACAGGAATACCCGACGCGGTCTCGGCCGCGTGCCGAAGCGATGTCATGTGCGTTACACCCTGAAGATCATACTTTGAAGATCTTGGCGTAGCGCGCCTTGATCTCCTCACCAGCCTTCTCGACGCCCTCGGGATCTTCCTTCATCAGCTTGATGTCGCCGATCTTGCGGACGCCCGGCTTTTCCACGGTCTGCTTGTGCGGCGAATATTGCCGCGCCCAGTCGACCAGCAATTGCTGGCCGTCGCGGCCGTGCATCCAGCTCTGGAACAGCCGCGCGGCATTGGGATTGGGCGCGGCCTTGAACACCGCGCTCGGGCTCGTCGCCAAGGGCGTCCCCTCCTCCGGATAAACGATCTCGACCGGCTGGCCGGCCTCCTTGTTGCGGATGACGAGATAGCCTGCGCCGTCCGCCATGATGGCGCGTTCGCCGAGCGAGATCTTCTTCGGCGTGTCGGTCGCCGACTGGACCTGCAACACGTTCTGCTTGGCGAGCTTCTCGAGGTACTCCCAGCCGAGGTCGCGCGCGATCTGGAACGTCGAGTTCATGATCGTGCCGCTATAGGCGGGGTGCGCCTTGCAGATCTTGCCCTTCCATTTCGGATCGAGCAGGTCGGCGAAGCTTTTCGGCGCGTCGTCCTTCTTCACCAGGCTGGTGTTGTAGGCGATCGGCGACACCAGGATGCGCGTCGTGACGTAGAGACCGTCGGCGTCAAAGAACTGCGGATCGTAGTTCTGGGCGACCTCCTCCGGCAGGTAGGGCGCCAGCCAGCCGTCGCGCTTCCAGACCACGCAATGCGACAGATCCGACGTGTTGACCACGTCGACGGCGCGGATGTTGCTCGAATACTCCTGGCCGATGCGCGTGAAGATGCGCTCGGCGCCGGAGCGCTCGACGCGCACGGCGATGCCCGGAAACGCCTGCTCGAAGGTCTTGCCGAGCTTTTCCGCAAACGCGAGATCCATCGCCGTGTAGAAGGCGACCTTGCCTTCCTTCTTGGCGGCCTCGATCAGCGCCGGCGTGACCGCTTCGGCGGGCGGCGGCGCGGCGCGAACGGGCTGCGCGAATACGCTGAGCGCGGCCGTTGCCGCGGTCCCTTTGAGCAGGGTGCGTCGGGAGAATTTCGCGTCTTTCATTGCGATCCTCCTTTTCCGGACATGCGCTAGAGCGCGTTCCGATCGTATTAACGCCGCGCTCGCCCCCTCTCAGGCGTCACCCGCGGGCTTGACCCGCGGGTCCATCGCTTCGCAACAAGCATTTTGCGAAGTTGATGGATTGCCGGGTCAAGCCCGGCAATGACGGAGGAGAGGTATCGCAAGCCAATGACCGGTCTATTCGATCGGGACATGCTTTAGACCTTGAATATCTTCGTGTAGCGGGCCTTGATGTCCTCGCCCGTCTTCTCGACCGCGGCGGCATCGTCCTTCATCACTTTGATGTCGCGGAACGGCTTGCGCCCGGCCTTTTCCTTGGTCGCCGGATGCATCGAGCGCAGACCACCGACGTCGATGATCAGCTGTTGGCATTCAGGCGTGAAGCTGTAGCTCTGGAACAGGCGCGCCGCGTTCGGATTGGGCGCCGCCTTGAACAGGCCGTTGGGACCGACGATCAGCGGCGCACCTTCGGTCGGATAGACGATCTCGACCGGCGAGCCCTGCTCCTTGAGCTGGAACATGTTGTACTCGTTGCCGTCGGCCATCACGGCGCGCTCGCCGAGCGCAAGCTTCTTCGGCGGCTCGGTCGACGACTGCACCTGCATGACCTTCTGCTGGGCGAGTTTCTCGAAATAGCTCCAGCCGATGTCCCGCGACATCTGGAACGTCGCGGTCATGATGGTGCCGCTGTAGCCCGGATGCGCCTTGACGATCTTGCCGGTCCATTTCGGCTCGAGCAGCTCGGCAAAGCTCTTCGGCGCGTCTTCCGCCTTCACCAGCGATGTGTTGTAGCCCATCACGCACAACCAGACGCGGAAGCTCGCGAACTGGCCGTCGGGGTCCTTGTGCTCCGTCGGGTAATGCTGAGCGACGTCCTCGGGGACATAAGGCTCGAGGATGCCCTGGTTCTTCCAGACGATGAAGTGCGCGGCGTCGGACGAGTTGACCACGTCGACGGCGCGGATGTTGCTCGCGTATTCCTGGCCGATGCGCTGGAACACGCGCTCGCCGCCGGTGCGCTCGACGCGCACGACGATGCCCGGGTACTTGGCCTCGAAGGAGCGCGCGATCTTCTCGGCGAGCGGCAGGTCGACCGACGTGTACCAGACGACCTTGCCTTCCTTCCTGGCAGCCTCGATCAACGCCGGCGTGACCGGCGAGGCGGGCGGCGCCGCCGCGCGGCTCGCCGACGCGAACACGCTCGTAGCCGCGAGCGCGGATGAGCCCTGCAGAAGACGGCGCCTGGATATTCTGAGCTTGTTCATCCGCAGCCTCACACCTTGAACAGCCTGGTGTAGTGTTCCTTGATCTGCTCGCTCTCTTTTTCGACAGCCACCGCGTCGTCCTTCATGACCTTGATCTCGGACATCGGCTTGCGGCCGGCCTTCTCCTTGGTCAGTGCGTGGGCCGAGCGCATGCCGCCGAAGTCGATGATCAGCTGCTGGCATTCCGCCGACAGCATGTAGCTCTGGAGGAGCCGCGCCGCATTCGGATTGGGCGCCGCCTTGAACAGCGCGTTGGGGCCGACGATCAGCGGCGTGCCTTCGGTGGGGTAGATGATATCGACGGGCTTGCCGCTCTCCTTGAGCTGGAACATGCCGTACTCGATGCCATCGGCCATGACGGCGCGTTCGCCGAGCGCGAGCTTCTTCGGCGGATCGGACGCCGACTGAACCTGCAACACCCGCTGCTGGGCGAGCTTCTCGAAATAGCCCCAGCCGACGTCGCGTGCGGTCTGGTAGGTCGCGGTCAGGATGGTGCCGCTGTAGCTCGGATGCGCCTTGACGATCTTGCCGGCCCATTTCGGCTGCAGCAGATCGGCGAAACTCTTCGGCGCGTCCTCCGGCTTCACCAGGCTGGTGTTGTAGCCCATGGTGCAGAGGTAAACGCGGAAGCTGGCGAAGGTTCCGTCCGGATCCTTGTGCTCGGCGGGAAAGTGCTGCGCGACCTCCTCCGGCACATAGGGCTCGAGCCAGCCGTTGCGCTTCCAGACGATGAGATGCGCGGCATCCGATGAGTTGACCACGTCGACGGCGCTGATGTTGCTGCCGTATTCCTGGGCGATGCGCGTGAACACGCGCTCGGCGCCGGTGCGCTCGACGCGCATGGCGATGCCCGGATACTTCGCCTCGAACGACTTCGCGACCTTCTCGGCGAGCGGCAGGTCGACCGACGTGTACCAGACGACCTTGCCTTCCTTCTTCGCCGCTTCGATCAGCGCCGGCGTGACCGCGCTCGGAGGCGGGGGAGCAGCGCGGACCGGCGCCGCGAAGACGGTCGCCGCGAGCGCCGTCGAGCCCTTGAGAACGTCACGTCGCGAAAACCCGTTTCGCATCGTTTCCTCCGAATGTTTGCCGTTTCTTGTCGTTGTTCACGGCGAATGCTCGAGCTATCCGGCCAGCACGCGGCATCGTTCCGGCGGCAGATGCGCAAAGATGCGGCTGCCTTGCGGGATGTCCTCCGACGGCGCGGTGACGACGCGGATCTGCGTGCCGTCGGCCGCCTCGACGACGTAGTCGCGGCTGTTGCCGAGAAACACGTTGCGCGCCACGGTGGCGGGAACCACGTTCTCGGCCGGCCCGCCGAAGTCGGTGCGTAGGAGCTTGATCTCGTGCTGGCGGATCGACACCGCGCCCTGCGCGCCGGGCGTGAAGCCGCCGCCATTGCAGCGCAGCTTCACGCCGGCGAGCGCGATGTGGCTGCCGTCGACCGCATTGCCCTTGACCACGTTGCTCGAGCCGATGAAGCGCGCCACGAATTCCGAGCGCGGGTGATCGTAGATGTCCTTTGGCGGACCGAGCTGCTCGATGCGTCCGAGGTTCATCACCGCGATCAGGTCCGCGGTGGTCATCGCCTCCGACTGATCGTGGGTGACGTAGACCGTCGTGTAGCGATACTCGTCGTGCAGGCGACGCACCTCGAAGCGCATCTCCTCGCGCAGGTTGGCATCGAGATTCGAGAGCGGCTCGTCGAGCAGCAGAGTCTCCGGCTCGACGATCAACGCGCGCGCGAGCGCGACGCGCTGCTGCTGTCCGCCCGACAGCTCGCCCGGATAGCGGTCCGCCAGCGCCTCCAGCTTGGTGGTCGAGAGGATGCCCTTGACCTTCTTGGCGATGGTGTCGCGATCGATCTTGCGCAGCGTGAGGCCATAGGCGACGTTCTCCGCGACCGTCATGTGCGGCCACAGCGCGTAGCTCTGGAAGATCATCGACATGTTGCGCTGCTCCGGCGGCAGCGTGCGGGCCCGCGAGGAGACGACTCGATCGCCGACGGCGATCTCGCCCTCGGTCGGCTCGACGAAGCCGGCGATCAGCCGCAGCGTCGTCGTCTTGCCGCAGCCGGACGGGCCGAGCAGGCAGACCAGCAGGCCGTGGTCGATGTTCAGCGACACGTTGTCGACGACGGCATTGCTGCCGTACCGCTTGGTCAGACCGCGCAACTCCACAGACGCCACGTTTACCCCCTCGGAACGCCCATATTTTGGGCTTTTGTTCTGGATTTTCAGAATAACAACACCGCGGCAGCGCAGCGCTTCCGCACAACGTCGCAGCCGGCCAGCGCAGCACTTGCCCCCCTCTCAGGCGTCACCCGCGGGCTTGACCCGCGGGTCCATCCCTTCGCAAGAAGCATTTTGCGAAGTTGATGGATTGCCGGGTCAAGCCCGGCAATGACGGAGGAGAAGTATCGCAAGTCAGTCACGGGTCTATTCAATTGAGACATGTGCTAGAAGATCGAACGCTGATGGCCGCCGTCGACGTCGATATTGGCGCCGCAGATGAAGCCGGCGCGGCTCGACGCCAGGAACGCCACCGCGTTGGCGATGTCGGCCGCCTCGCCCCAGCGGCCGAGCGGCACCTCGGCGCCCCATTTCGACTCCTGCTGCTCCAGGCTGCGCCCGAGATAGACCTCGTTGTGCAGCGTGAGGCTGTCGGTCAGCGGGCTCCTGATTCGGCTGGGGCACACGGCATTGACAAGGATGTTGTGCGGCGCGAGCTCGTCAGACAGCGATTTGACGAACGCATGCTGCGCGGCATTGACGATGTTGGAGGCGATGGCACTCGCTTGCGGCACCTTGCCGGTCTGGCCGATGATGACGATGAAGCGGCCACCGCCCCGCGCGCGCATGTGCGGGGCGACGCGGCGGGCGAGCACCCAGGGTCCGACCACCTTGGTGTTGAAATGCTGCACGAGGTCGTCGGTCGGCACCTCGTCGAAACGGCCGGCGATGTGGGTTCCGGCGTTGCTGACGACGATGTCGATGCCGCCGAGATCCCCGATGACGTCATCGATCAACGACGCGATGTCAGCTGGATTGCGGACGTCTGCGACGATGCCCCTCGCGTCGCGCGACTTGAGCCCGGAAACGGCCGCATCGAGCTTCTTGCGGTCGCGGCCGCAGATCGCGACGCGGCAGCCTTCATCGAGGAGCCGCCGCGCGACGGCGAGGCCGATCCCGCTGGTGCCGCCGGTGATCAACGCCGTCTTGCCGGAGAGGCCGAGGTCCATGCGTCACCCGAACACGTAGCGATGGTAGCCACCGTCGATCGAGACCGAGGTGCCGGTGACGAAGTCGGCGCAGTTGGAGACCATGAACGCGACCAGGTCGCCGACCTCCTCCGGTTTTCCGGTCCGGCCGAGCGGATTGGCGCGCGTGAACCCAGCCGCCGCGGTGGCACGGTCGACGCCCCGCTCGCGCATCTCCTTGTCGATCAGGAAGGCGAGCAGATCGGACTCGATATATTGCGGGCACACGGCGTTGACGCGGATATTGTCGCGCGCCACGGCGTCGGCGATCGACTTGGTCATGGCCATCACCGCCGCATTGGTCACACCGGAGGGAAACCGGTCGGGATGCGGATGCCGCGCCGCCTGCCCGACGATGTTGACGATACGGCCGTCGCGCTGCTGCTTCATGATCGGCAGCACGGCGCGGATCACGGCGAAGAATCCGAACACCTTGTCGCGGAGCTGCCGCTCGAGAATATCCAGCGTCGTGCTCTCGACGGTGCCGCGCAGATGAGTCCCGGCGCTGTTGACCAGGATGTCGATGCGGCCGAACGTCTCGTGCGAGGTTGCGACGAACTTCTGGACCGCGGCCTCGTCGGTGATGTCGGTCGGAATCCCGATCACCTGCGGACCGAGGCCCGCCAGCTCGCGTTTCGCGTTGTCGATGGCATCCGCTTTGCGGCCGCAGATGGCGACCGCGCAGCCTTCGGCCAACAGGGCGCGCGCCACCGCCTTGCCGATACCACGCGAACCGCCGGTGATGAGCGCGGCCTTGCCGCGCAGCCCGAGGTCCATCCTCCCTCGCATTACTTCTTGTATTCTGTGGCGAGAATACTCTATGGGCACGCGACAAGCGTCAAGCCAATCGGGAGGAAGCGAGATGGATCTCGGCATCAAGGGCCGCCGCGCGATCGTGACTGGCGGCGGCAGCGGCATCGGCTACGAAACGGCGCGCCTGTTCCTGGAGGAAGGCGTGCGCGTGCTGATCGCCGGCCGCACCGCCGACAAGATCAACGAGGCGAGCGACGCCTTGGCGCAGACCGGCGGCGAGATCCACGCGGTGCAGGCCGACATGACCAAGGAGGCCGACATCAAGCGGATGGTCGACGCCGCGAAGGAGAAGCTCGGCGGCGTCGACATTCTCGTCAACAACGCCGGCACCATGTATTCCGGCCGCTTCGCCGTGCTGAACGACGACGAGCTGAAGAACCAGCTCGAGACAAAACTGTTCGGGTTCCTGCGCGCGATCCGCCTCGTCTATCCGATGATGAAGGCGCAGAAGTGGGGCCGCATCGTCAACACGATCGGCGGCGCCGGCAAGGAGCCCGACCCGTACATGTTCGGCAGCGGCATGACCAACTCGGCGCTGCTCAATCTCACGAAATCGCTGTCGGCCGAGTTCGGCGAGGACAACGTGCTGGTCAACGCGATCTGCCCCGGCTGGGTCGACACCAACCTGTGGCGAATGAACGCGGTCGGGCTCGGCAAGGAGCTCGGCACCACCAGCGAGGACGAGGCGCGCCGCAAGGCCGCGCGCAAGAACTCGCTCAACCGGTTCGGCAAGCCCGAGGAGCTTGCCAACGCCACGGTGTTTTTGTGCTCCGAGCGCGCGAGCTACATCACCGGCGTGTCGCTGAACATGGACGGCGGGCGATTGAAGGGGCTGTGGTAGGGAGTCGCTTCAGAGATTATTTGACGGTGCGAGCGAGCAGCTTGCTCCGTCTCACCTCCCCCTGAAAGGGGGAGGTCGACGCGCGTAGCGCGTCGGGTGGGGGTCAACTGACGTCCGAAGACCCCCACCCCAACCCTCCCCCTTTCAGGGGGGGAGCCCGCAGTACTCGTGGCGCCGCTTCGATCAACAACGAACTCACACACTACGCCGGCTGGTAGCGCGTGCCGATGCCGGGCTTGCTGGCGCCGAGGCCGGGCAGCTCCCACACGCCGGCGCCGGCCGGGTTGGTGTCTGCGGCGATGTCGACGTCGATGAGATAGGGACGGTTGGCGGCAATGCCCTGACGGATCGCGTCGCCGATGTCGCCGGCACGATCGACGCGCACGCCGGCAACGCCGGCCGAGCGCGCCATCGCCGCGAAGTCCGGATTGTAGCGCGCGCCCGTATGCGGGTCCTTGAAGTCGGTCGCCAGCTCGCGGCCGTCGAGATAGCCGCGCTGCAAGCCGCGGATCGACGCGTAGGCGTAGTTGTTCCACACCACCCAGACGACCGGCAGCGCGTACTCGACCGCGGTGCCGAGCACGTTGGCGTGCATGAAGAACGCGCCGTCGCCGCACACCGACACACAGGGCCGGTCGGGCGCCGCGAACTTGGCGCCGAGCACGCCGGCGACGCCGAAGCCCATCGGGCCGAAGCCCATCGAGCCGATCAGCGAGTCGGGACGTTTCGGATTGGTGAAGCTCAGGAGCCAGTTGTGATGCACGCCGATGTCGCTGACCAGGATCGCGTCCTCGGGCAGCGCCCTGTCGATCTCGTGCGCGGCACGCTGCGGATGGATCGGCGTCACGTCGGACGTGAAGCCCGGCGCGACGAACTTCTCCCATTCCTTGCGATAGCCGTCGATGGTCTTGAGCCAGGCCTGGCGCGCGGAGGCGGCCTTGTTCAGGTCCTTGCGGCGATCAAGCTCGGCGAGCACCTGGCGCAGGAACGTGCGCACGTCGGCCATCAGGCCGAGCGCGACCGGATAGTTGCGGCCGATCTCCTCCGGATCGATGTCGACATGGATCAATCTGGTCGGCGGGATGGTGAAGGAATAGCCCGGAATCCATGAGCTCGAGGTGCGGTCGTCGAACCGCACGCCGAGTGCAAGCAGCACGTCGGCCTGCCGCGTCGCATGATTGGCGTGGTAGTTGCCGGCGCGCGCGACGAGGCCGAGCGCGAGCGGGTGCTTGGTATCGAGCGCGCCCAATCCACTGGCCGACGAGGCGACCGGGATCTGCAGCCGCTCGGCCAGCGCAAGCAGGTCGGCGGTGGCGCCGCCATAGCGCACGCCCTGCCCGACCAGGATCACCGGCCGCTCGGCCGACAAGAGCATGTCGACGGCCTTCACCACGCCCTCGGGATCGGCGCCGCACCGGCTCGAGATGTTGGCGCTCCATTCCTCTGGCTTCGGTGTCTCTTCCGCGGCCGCCTCCATGAATACGTCGAACGGCACGTCGAGCACCACCGGCCCGGGCCGCCCGGTCACCATGGTCTTCCAGGCCTGGCGCACCGCGAGCGGCACCATCTCGCCGCGGGTCGGCTGAAACACCTTCTTGCACATGGAGCGCACGGTCGACGGGAAGTCGGCCTGATAGTGGCGATAGAGCTCCTGGAAGGCGCCGCGGTTGAACTGGCTGGTCGGCACATTGCCGGTGACCGCCATGAACGGCACCGAATCGAGAAACGCGTTGGCGAGCGAGATCGGCAGGTTGGTCGAGCCCGGGCCGCACGAGGTGAAGGTCGCGGTCGGCTGGCCCGACACGCGGTAATAGACGTCGGCCATGAAGCCGGCGACGCTCTCGTGATGGACCGAGACGGTCTTGATGTCGCCCTTGCGCTCGAACAGCGCGTCGATGAACTGGATGTTGCCGTGCCCGCACAGGCCGAACACGTAGGGCACCTTCTCGCGGATCAGGTAATCGACGATGACCTGGGCTCCGTTCAGCATGTTGCGCGTGGCCATCGAAAGCTCCTGTCGGCGTGGATCGGGTGGTACTTGGTCTGCGGTGATATCGGATGTCAACTCACGGCATGGGATGCGTGGCCTGCAGGCTCCTCACAGCCACAGAATACGCTTGCGGTAGTCGAGGTCGTTCAGCAGCGGCGCCGCCGGCCCCTGGTGGAACACCGCGCCGCGCTCCAGCGCGAAGACGCGGTCGGCCAGCGCCAGGACCAGATCGAGATTGTGCTCGACGATGACGATCGAGACGTGGCGCCGCAACTGGTCGAACACCTTGAACAGCTCCAGGATCACCGCCGGCGCCAGCCCCTCGAATGGCTCGTCGAGCAGGAGCAGCCTGACATTGCCCGACAGCGCGCGAGCGACCGCGACCATCTGCTGCTCGCCGCCGGAGAGGTAATCGGCGGCGACGTTCATGCGTTCCTTGAGGCGCGGGAAGTGAGCGAGGATCTGCTCCTCGCTCCACACCACGCCGCCGCTGCCATCGGTCGCGCGCGCAAGCCGGCCAAGCGCGAGGTTCTCCTTCACCGTCATGCCGGCGAACAGGCCGCGACCCTGCGGCACATAGCCGATGCCGAGCCGGGCGATGTCGGGCGCCGCCAGGCCGGCAATGTCCGTGCCCTCGTAAGCGATGCGCCCAGACGCCGGCGGCACCAGGCCGCAGAGCGTCTTGAGCAAGGTCGACTTGCCGGCGCCATTGCGGCCGAGCAGCGCGACGATCTCGCCGTCGCGCACGTCGAGGCTGGCGTCGTGCAGGATGTGACTCTTGCCGTAGAACGCGTTGACGCGCTCGAAGCGCAGCACCTCGCGCTCGCGCGCCGCCTCGCCGTCGCGGCCCACCAGCGGCGGCAGCCCCTTGCCGGTGTAGACCTCCTGGACGCGGCGATCGTGGCGCACCTCGTCGGGCGTGCCGGCCATCAGCACCTCGCCCTGGTTCATCACCGTGACGCGTTTGGAGAAGGCGAGCACGCGGTCGATGTCGTGCTCGACGATCAGCACCGGAACATGGGCAGCGATGGTCTTGATCAGGCCCGCCACGCGCTCGCGCTCGGCGGCGGCGAGGCCAGCGAGCGGCTCGTCGAGCAGCAGTACCTGCGGCTTGGCGCCGAGCGCGATGCCGAGATCGACCAGCCGCTGTCCGCCGTAGGAGAGGTCGCCGGCGCGTACCTGCTCGATGCCATCGAGGCCGAGAAAGCGGATCAGCTCCGCCGTCTCCGCCTGCACGTCGCCGAAATGCTCGACGTCGCGCCAGATTTCGAACCGGCCGGCATGCCGCGCCTGCAATGACAGCCGCAGGTTCTCGTGGATGGTGAGTCCGCGGAACAGGTTGGTGATCTGGAACGAGCGCGCGATGCCGCGCTCGCAGATGCGATGCGGCGGCAGCCGGTCGATGGCCTGGCCGTCGAGCTTCACCGTGCCGGTATCGGGCGCGTAGAGGCCGGAGACAAGATTGAACAAGGTGGTCTTGCCGGCGCCGTTCGGGCCGATCAGCGCGTGGATCTCGCCCGCCGCGACCGCGAGGCTCGCGTTCGACACCGCGCGGATGCCGCCGAAGTGCTTCGACACGGACTCGACGTCGAGCGCCGTGCCTTGCTGCGCCCGTCGCAGGAAAGCCGGCAATGCGAGTCCCTCGATGATCCGCCGGTTGCTCATCGCCGCCGCCTCTGGCGGCGGCGGCCGCCAGCGCCGCCTGAGCTCGGCCCAGATGCCGATCAGGCCGCCCGGCGAGTAGAGCACGAAGGCGACGAACACGAGGCCGAACCAGAGCAGCCAGTTCGGGGTCCAGATCGAGAACAGCTCGCGGAACAGCACGAAGAACAGCGCACCGAGCGCCGGCCCGAGCACATGATGCATGCCGCCGATCACGACCATCGCCAGCAGCTCGCCGGAGAACGGCACCGATACGGCTTCCGCCGAGACCAGGTAAGTCTGGAAACCGAGCAGCGTGCCGGCGAGCCCGCTCACCACGGCGGAGACGATGAACGCCACCAGCTTGTAGCGCTCGATCGGAAAACCCTGGAACGTGGCGCGCAGCGCGTTCTCCCGGATCGCCACCAGCACATGACCGAACGGCGAGCGCGTCACGCGCAGCATGGCGTAGAGGACGCCGAGCGCGACCGCGGCGACCAGCGTGTAATAGGCGAGCGCATCGTCGAGATCGATCGGGCCGATCCGGCCGCGGGCAAGGCCGCCGAGGCCGTCCTCGCCGCCGGTCACCGCGGTCCAGCGAAACGCGACGCTGTAGGTCAGCGCCGACAGCGCGAGCGTCAGCAGCGAGAAGTAGACGCCGCGCCGGCGCAGGATGAGCGCGCCGATCGCTGCCGAGACGACGGCGATGAACACCATCGACAGAAGGATCGGGATGACGATCTGCTCGTGCAGCCAGTGCTTCTGGATCAGCGCGGCGGCATAGGCACCGATGCCGAACCACGCGCTATGTCCGAACGAGGTGAGGCCGGTATAGCCCACCAGCAGATTGAGTCCGGTCGCGGCGATGGCGAGGATAACGATCACCGAGGCCGTGTTCACGGTGAGGCCGAGCAGCCGCATGGCGAACGGCAGCGCGATCAGCGCGGCGATGCCGATCCACAGCGGCCAATATCTCGCGTGGGCGGCTTTCATTCGAATTTCTCGATGCGCTCGCCGAGCAGGCCGCGCGGGCGCAGCAGCAGGATCAGGACCATCAGCACGTACATCGACGCCTCGCCGGCGGGCGGCAGGAAGTGCACGGTGATACCGCGCACCACGCCGACCAGCAGCGCCGCGAGCACGACGCCCCAGAAGCTGCCGAGCCCGCCGATCACCACGACGACGAAGGCGACGGTGATGATCTCGGCGCCCATGGCCGGATGCACGATGGTGATCGGCGCGAACAGCGCGCCGCCGAGCGCGGCCATACCGACGCCGAGCACGACGATGGCGGTCATGTAGGGCTGCAGCCGGATGCCGAGCACGGCCACCATGTCGGGCCGCTGGATGCCGGCGCGCACGACGCGGCCGAACGAGGTCTTGTGCAGGAGAAGCCAGATGCCGACCAGGATGACCACGACGATGCCGAGCAGCAGCAGCCGGTAGCGCGAGAACAGGAAGTCGCCGACGAACACCGCGCCTTTCAGCGCCTGTGGCATGGTCGCGGAGAGCGGTGATGCGCCCCACACGATGCGGATCAACTGCTCGGCGACCATGGCGAGGCCGAAGGTGACGAGCAGGCTGAGGATCGGATCGGCCGCATAGAAGCGGCGCAGGATGAAGCGTTCGAAGGCGATGCCGAGCAGGCCCACGGCGACCGGCGACAGCGCCACCGCCGGCGTGAAGCCGAGATACCTGGTGAGCTCGACCGAGGCATAGGCCCCGAACGCATAGAACGCGCCATGTGCCAGGTTGACCACGCCGCCGACGCTGAAGATCAGCGACAGGCCGAGCGCGATCAGCAGGTAGTAGCCTCCGAGCACGAGGCCGTTGACGACCTGTTCGAGCAGGAACATCTACGCATGTCTCGAATCAGCTGGGTCCCGGCTCTCGCTGCGCTCGGCCGGGACACGAGTCACAACCTCGTGTCCCGGCCGAAGCGAGCGCAGCGAGCGAAGAGCCGGGACCCAGAGAACCAAGCAAAAACCGACCTACATCGTGCAGGGATTCTGCTCCTTGGTCGGATTGATGATCTCGAGCGGCTCGTTGGCCGCCGGGATCGCCGGACCGAGCGCCAGGAAGTCATACTTGTCCTTGGCCTGGCCCTTCGGCTTGACCGTGAACGGATAGGCCTCCTGGATCAGCTGGTGATCCCACGAGCGGAAGTAGGCCTTGCGCGCTTTGAGGATGTCGAACTCGGCCTGCGTCTCGAAGTAAGCGATCAGCTTCTCGGTGTCGGTCGACTTCGTCGCGTTCATCGCCTGCGCCATGATCTTGAGCGTGATGTACTCGATCCACGCGTGGTTCTCCGGTGGCTTGCCGTGCTTCTTGGTGAAGGCCGCGACAAAGGCCTTGGACCCCGGCGTATCGAGATCGTGGTGCCACACGGTCGGCCAGGTGCCGCTGAGATTGCCCTCGCCCGCCGCCCAAGCGTCCGCGGTGTTGAGGTTGAAGCCGACGATCGGATACGGCAGCCCGAACTCGGCATATTGCTTGATCAGGTTGGTGACCTGGTTGCCGGCGAGATTGCAGCACACCACGTCGGGCCGCGCCTGGCGCACCTTGAGGAGATACGGGCTGAAGTCGGTCACGTCGGTCGCGATCAGCTCGTCGCTCACCAGCGTCGCCTGATTGGCGTCGAAGAAGGTCTTGGCGGCCTTGAGCAGATCGTGACCGAAGATGTAGTCCGCCGTCAGCGTGACGAACTTCTTGCCCTTCACCATGTTGTCGCGCAGCAGCGCCTTGCCGACCGCGTTGACCATCACCGTGTTCGGGATGTCGCAGTGGAACATGTACTTGTTGCAGTTCTTGCCGCGCAGCGCGTCGGAGCGCGCGCCGATGCTCATGAACAGCTTCTTGTTGCGCGCGGCGACCTGCGAGATGGTGAGCGCCGAGGCCGAGCTGATCTCGCCGAGCAGCACGGTGGCGCCGTCCTGCTCCAGCATGCGCTGCGCCTTGGTGGCGGCGGTCGCCGGATTGACCGAGTCTTCCGAGGCGATCTCGATCTGGCGTCCCATCACGCCGCCGCCTGCGTTGATCTCCTCCTGCGCCATCTTGATGCCGAGCACGGCATAGTCGCCGAGCGCGCCGAGAAAGCCGGTCAGCGGCGTGAGGTGGCCGATCTTGATCTTGTCGCTCTGCGCGCGAACGATCGCCGGACATCCGAGCATGCTGACGCCCGCCAGCGCGGCGCCACCCTGCAGAAGTCTGCGTCGACTGCTGTTCATGACATTTCTCCCTGGAAGGCTCGCACCTGCATTTGCGAGAATGCGAGAGGCTATTTGTTATTATAAAATGATCTTTCCGGAGGCCGCGGCGACTGTCAATTCAAAAGGCGTGCGGCCACCGACGCGGCGACGGACGATTTGTAGGGCGCAATAGCGAAGCGTATTGCGCCGTGGACATGCGATTGGCGGAATACGCCATAGCCCGTCGAAGACGAGCGTAAACGCCCTTGTGGCTATTCGCCTACAACTGCAACGGCATCTCAGCGCCGCCCGTTCTGCGCCGGGGCGCCGAACGCGAACGACAAACGATCGGCCGCGGCTAGCAGCAACTTGCCGCGGCTTTGCAGCGCCTGCATCGACAGTCGCCAGACCGGGCCGGAAATGCCGATCGCGCCGATCACCTCGCCGGTGAAATCCCGCACCGGCACCGCGAGGCAACGGACCTCGGGATTGAACTCGCCATCGTCGCGGGCGACGCGGCTCCGCCGCACCTCGTCGATCTCCTGGCGCAGCGCACGCGGATCGGTGATCGATTTCGACGTCAGCGCAGTGAGCTCGGCGCGCTCGAGGAATCGCTCGAATTGATCCGGCCGCAAGGCGGCGAGGATGACCTTGCCGAGCGCCGTGCAGTGGGCCGGCCGCACCACGCCGACGCGGTCGGTCAGCTGGAACGCGCCCGGCCCGGACGTCCGCGCGATGACGACGACCGCGTCGCCCATGCGGACGGCGAAATGGCTGCACTCGCCGGCGTCGCCCGACAGGTCTTCCAGGATGGGCGTCGCCAAGCTGACCATCTCCATCTCGTCGAGACAGTTCGCCGCGAGCGCGAACAGCGGCCGGCCGATGCGATAGCGCTTGGTGTCCTTCATCTGGCGGATGTAGCCGAGCGACACCATGGTGCGGACCAGATGGAAGGTCGTGCTGTTGTGCAGGCCGACGCTCTTGCTCAGCTCCGCGAGCGCGATGCCGTCGCGATGGCGCGCCACCGTCTCGAGGATGGCGAAGGCGCGGCCGATCGACTGCACGCCACCACGGGCGCGGTCCCCGGCCTCGTCATCGATGTCTGGCGTGCGGCTCGGAACGATACTCGCGACCTCGGCCGCCACGCGTCGCGGACGCGCGACGGTTCTCGCCGCCGGCTTACGTTTGGTGCGAACTCCCATGCCATTTGACCGTATTGGGCGGTCCTGTCGGCTGTCAATTCCCGACAGCGTGAGCACGCTGCGACGTTCGTCGGGCGTGGGCCGGCGGCCGGTGGGACGTGGCCATGGCCACGAAAGTGTGGATCAGCGGCGACGGATCGTGGCGGCGGTGCACCAGGTAGACCGAGGTGTTGGTACCTTTGGCGGTGAGCGGCCGCGACACGACATTGGTGACGGCGATGCCCCGCAGGGCCGACGGCAGGATGGAGATGCCGAGCCCGGCCGCCACCAGGCCGAGGATGGTCGCGTTGCCCCGCGCCTCCTGCTCGATGCGTGGATGGAAGCCGGCCTTGCGGCAGAGGTCCATGACCTGGTCGTAGAGGCTGGTGCCGCTGCCGCGCGGAAAGAACACGAATGGCTCGGCGGCGAGCGAGGCGAGCGGTAACGGCCGGCCGCGGCCGCGGGCAAGCGGGTGATCTGCCCGCATGAACGTGAGCAGCGGCTCCCGGCTGACCTCCACCGCGGCAATCGCCTCGGGCAGCTCCGGCGCGCCGGGACTGCGAATGAAACCGATTTGCAGCCGGCCTTCGACCAGCGCATCGATCTGCTGGGTGGTGACCTCCTCCTGGAGGATGAGCCGCACGCCGGGAAAATCGCGCCGGAACGCGAGCACGGTCCGGGTGAACGGCGCGATCAAGGGCGCCGAGGGCATGAAGCCGATGCGGATCTCGCCGATCTCGCCCCGCTCGGCCTGGCCGACGACGGCGACCGCGCGCTCGGCCTGGGCGAGCGTCGCCCTCGCCTCGCCCAGGAACGCGCGGCCGGCGTCGGTCAGCTCGACCTTGCGGTTGGTGCGCTCGAACAGCCTGGCGTTGAGGCTGCGCTCCAGCTGCTGGATCTGCTGGCTGAGCGGCGGCTGCGACATGCCGAGCCGCAGCGCGGCGCGGCCGAAATGCAGCTCCTCGGACAGGACGACGAAATAGCGGAGGTGGCGAAGCTCCATCCATGATACGTATCACATATCAATCCGGTCGAAAATCATATTGGACGCGACTGTTGGGCGGCCGTACCGTTTCCGTCCCGGGCAAGAACGAGCGAGCCATGGACGCATTGACCAACACCCGCCCCGTCAACGAGGCGTTCGACCCGGTCACCCTGGAAATCTTCTGGAGCCGGCTCATTTCGATCGCCGACGAGGCGGCCACGGGGCTTCTGCGCACCGCCTTCTCGACCATCGTGCGCGAGTCGAACGATTTCGCGACCGTGCTGATGGATAGGAACGGCAACTCGGTCTCCGAGAACACCGGCGGCATCGCCTCGTTCTCCTGCATCCTGCCGCGCACCACCAAGACCTTCCTCGAGCGCTTCCCGGCCGAGACCTGGCGGCCGGGTGACTGCGTCATCACCAACGATCCGTGGCTCGCGACCGGCCACCTGCCCGACTTCACCTTCGTCAGCCCGATCTTCCATCGCGGCAGGCTGGTCGGCTTTGCCGGCTCGATCGCCCATTCGCCGGACGTCGGTGGCGCGCTGTGGTCGGCCGATTGCCGCGAGCTGTTCGAGGAGGGCATCCGCATCCCGCCGTCGCGCTATTTGCGCGAGGGCGTGCGCAATTCCGAGCTGATCGACATCATCCTCTCCAACGTGCGGGTGCCGCGCCAGGTGCTCGGCGACTTCGAGGCGCAGGTGACGGCCAACGAAGTCTGCGTCGACCGCGTCGAGGAGTTTCTGACCGACGTCGGGCTCGACGACCTGCAGACGCTCGCCGACGCGATCTCGACGCGCGCCGACGCCGCCATGCGCCGCGCCATCAGCGAGGTGCCCGACGGCACCTACCGGGCGACGCTCGAAGCCGACGGCTTCGACCAGCAGATCACCCATATCGAATGCGCCGTCACCGTGCGCGGCGACCGCATGCACATCGATTATGCCGGCACCTCGCCGCAGATCGACCGCGGCATCAACTGCGTGTTCAACTACACGCACGCCTATTCGGTCTATCCGATCAAGTGCTCGCTCGATCCGTTCACGCCGCGCAACGAGGGCACCTACCAGGCGATCAGCGTCGCCGCGCCGGAGGGCTCGATCCTCAATCCGACGTTCCCGGCGCCGGTCGGCGCGCGGCAGCTCACAGGGCACCTCCTTGCCGGCGTCATCTATCGCGCGCTCGCCGACGTGCTGCCCGACCGCATCATCGCCGAAAGCGGCGCGGCGCCGTCGATGCGCGCGCTGTTCAGCGGCGTCGACCGCAACGGCGACCGCTTCAGCCAAGTGCTGTTCGCGACCGGCGGCATGGGTGCCTCGCCGCATCGCGACGGGCTCGCGACCACGTCGTTCCCGACCAATGTCGGCGCCGGCTCGATCGAAGCATTCGAGAGCGTGGCGCCGCTGGTGGTCTGGAAGAAGCAGCTCACCGCGGATTCCGGCGGGCCCGGCCGCTTCCGCGGCGGGCTCGGCCAGGAGGCGGAGATCGAGCTGCGCGCGCCGGCGCCGGTGCGGCTGTCGCTGATCTCCGATCGCCGCGACCATCCTGCCCTCGGCGTGCTCGGCGGCGGCAACGGCGCGCCGGCGCTGATAGCATTCGGCGACGGCACGCGGCCGCATCCGAAGTCGCGCACCACCATCGCGCCCGGCACACGGCTACACATGGTCTATGCCGGCGGCGGCGGGTTCGGCGATCCGAAGGCGCGCGATCCCGTGGCGGTGAAACGCGACGTGCGCGACGGCTACGTCACGCCGGACGCGGCGCGCAAGCATTACGGCGTCGAGTAGCGCGATGAGCGAGCGCACGGTCCGCGTCGGCGTCGACGTCGGCGGTACCTTCACCGACCTTGTGCTGCACGACCCGCGGCGCAACATCGTGCACACCGGGAAGCTGCTCACCACGCCCGACGATCCGAGCGAGGCGATCGTCCATGGCGTGGAGCGCATCCTGAGGGAGGCTGATCTCAAATCCGGCGTCGTGCACAGCATCGTGCACGGCACCACGCTGGTCACCAATACGGTGATCGAGCGCACCGGCGCGACCGTCGGCCTGATCACCACCGAAGGCTTTCGCGACGTGATCGAGGTCGGACGCGAGACGCGCTACGACCTTTACGACCTGTTCCTCGAAGCGCCGCCGACGCTGGTGCCGCGCCATCGCCGCCGCGAGGTGCGCGAGCGGATGGACTTCGAAGGCCAGGTTCTTCTCCCGCTCGACGAGGCCGCAGTCGCCGCGACCGCGCAGGACCTGATCGAGCGCGACGGCGCCGAAGCGATCGCCATCTCGTTCCTGCACGCCTATCGCAATCCGCAGCACGAGCGGCGCGCCGCCGACATCGTGCGCAACGCTTTTCCCGACTTGCCGCTCACCCTCTCGTCGCAAGTGGCGCCGGAGATCCGCGAGTTCGAGCGCACCAGCACCGCCTGCGCCAATGCCTATGTGCAGCCGCTGATGCGGCGCTATCTCGACCGGCTGGAAACGCGGCTCGCCGAGATCGGCTTTGCCGGCCGGCTCTATGTGATGCTGTCCGGCGGCGGCATCGCCGCCGTGCAGGAGGCGAAGGATTTTCCGATTCGGCTGATCGAGTCCGGGCCCGCGGCCGGCGCCATGGCGGCGTCGTTCCTCGCCAAGCTTGCCGGAGTCGACAAGGTCGTGTCGTTCGACATGGGCGGCACCACCGCAAAGATGTGCCTGGTCGAGAACGGCGCGCCAGACCACAAGTTCGACTTCGAGGCCGGCCGCGTGCGCCGCTTCGTCAAGGGCTCGGGCTTGCCGCTGAAGGTCTCGGTGGTCGACATGATCGAGATCGGCGCCGGCGGCGGCTCGATCGCGCGGGTCGAGCCGGCGTCCGGGCTGATGAAGGTCGGCCCGCGCAGCGCCGGCGCGAAGCCAGGCCCGGTCTGCTACGGCCGCGGCGGCCAGGAGCCGACCGTCACCGACGCGGACCTCGTGCTGGGGCGGCTCAACCCCGACTACTTTCTCGGCGGCGAGATGCATCTCGACCTCGACAAGGTGCTCGGCGTGTTCAAGCACGGCGTCGCGCACGCGCTGAAGATCCCGACCATGGACTCGGCGCTCGGCGTGCAGCGCATCGTCGACGAGACCATGGCGGCGGCGACGCGCATGCATCTCGCCGAGAAGGGCCGCGACCCGCGCCGCTACACGCTGATCGCGTTCGGCGGCGCCGGGCCGGTGCATGCCTACAATCTCGCGCGGCTCCTGAAGATGAAGCGCATCCTCGTGCCGCTCGGCGCCGGCGTCGCATCCGCGTTGGGATTTCTGGTGGCACCGCCGGCGACCGACATGGCGCGCAGCTATGTGGCGCGACTCGAGCGACTCGATTTCGATCACGTCAATGCGCTGTTCGCCGAGATGACCGAGGAAGGCGTGCGGCTCCTGCGCGAAGCGGGCGCCAATCCGGCGGCGATCGCACTCAAGCCGAGCGCCGACATGCGCCACGTCGGCCAGGGTTTCGAGATTCCGGTGCCGCTGCCCTCGACCAAGCTCGGCGCGGCCGACCTGCCGGCCATGCGCGAAGCTTTCTTTGCGAGCTACGAGGAGCGGTTCGGCCGCATCGTCGAGGACACGCCGATCGAGGCGCTGAGCTGGCGGCTCGCCTGTGTGGCGCCGGGGCAGGACATCCGCATCAGCCGCGATACGCCCAAGGACGCCGCAGCCAAGGCCCAGCGCGGCACGCGCGAGGTGCTGTTCGACGGCGTCGGCACGCTGTCATGCGTGGTCTACGACCGCTATGCGCTGGCGCCCGGCGCGACCTTCGCCGGGCCGGCGCTGGTCGAGGAGCGCGAATCCACTTGCTGCGTCGGCCCTGACGCCAAGGTCAGCGTCGACCAGTTCCTCAACCTGGTGATCGAGTTGCCGTAGGAACGTCCCCTGTCCGCGCCGCCCTCACTGCTGCATCTTGATATCGCGCGCCTTGACGATCTCGCGCCACTTGGCGGATTCCTGCGCCAGGTAGGCCGGGAACTGATCCGGCGATCCGCCGACAATGATCGCCCCCTGCTTGTTCAGCGGCTCGCTGACGTCGGGCGACTTGAGCGCCGCGACCAGCGCGGCGCTGACGCGTTGCACGATCGGCGCCGGAACGCCGGCGGGCGCCAGCAGCGAGACATCGGTCGACGACTGGAAGCCGGCCACGCCGGATTCGGCGATGGTCGCCACGTTCGGCGCGAGCGGCAGCCGCTCGGCGGTGCTGACGCCGAGCATGCGGATCTTGCCGCCGTCGGCCATCGGCAGAGCGACGACCGAATCGACGAAGCCGACATTGACCTCGCCGGCGACCAGCGCCTGCAACGCGGGGCCGCCGCCGCGATACGGCACGTGCAGCATGCGGAAATTGGCCATCGACATGAAGAGCTCGGTGGCGAGATGGCTCGAGCTGCCCGGCCCGGCCGACTCGAACACCACGCCATCCGGCTGACGCGCGCGTGCATAGGCGAGGAAGCTCGGAATGTCCTGCGCCGGCACCGACGGATGCGCGCAGAAGACCTGCGGGCTGCGCACCACCAGGCCGACGCCGATGAAGGCCTTGTCGCCGTCATAGGGCAGCTTCTCCATCAAATGCGGCGCCATCGCGTAGGTGCTGTTGGTCGCGAGCAGCAGCGTGTAGCCGTCCGGCTCCGACTGCGCGACGGCGGCATGGCCGATCGTGCCCGCGGCGCCTGGCCGGTTCTCGACGACAACGGTCTGCCCGAGCTCGACCGTCAGCCGCTGCGCGAGCACGCGGCCCGTGACGTCGGTGATGCCGCCGGGCGGCCATGGCACGATGATCTTGATGACGCGGGTCGGATACGCGGCCTGCGCGCCGGCGCGCCGGATCATCGGAGCGGCGAGCGCGGCAAGGCCGACCGAGAGCGCGGCGCGGCGGGACAGACGGTTCATCTCAAGCTCCCCTCGGGACATCGCACGACTGGCGTATCCAATCGACTGATTGAATACATCATGGCACGATGCCGCAATCTTTGTCCTGGAAACACTGCTTTGCACGAATGGATGGAATTTCCGGACCATGACCAAAGCCCTTGCTGATCGCGTCGTCGGACTGAAGCCTTCGGCCACCGTCGAGATGACCGAACGCGTGCGCCTTGCGCGCGCCTCGGGCCGCAAGATCATCGGGCTCTCCAGCGGCGATCCGAACATCGACACCGACCCGCGCATCATCGAGGCCGCCGAGCGCGCCATGCGCCAGGGCAACACGCGCTACGGCCCGCCGGCCGGGCTCGAGGCGCTGCGCGAGGCGATCGTCACGCGCGAAGCGAAGCGGTCCGGCACCACGTACGATCCGGCCGACGTGATCGTGACGCCCGGCGGCAAGTTCGCGCTGCTGACCGCGCTGATGGGCACGGTGCAGGCCGGCGACGAGGTGCTGGTGCCGGAACCCGGCTGGGTCAGCTACGGCCCATGCGTGCGGCTCTGCGGCGGCACGCCGGTCGGCATCTCCATGCTCGACCGCATCGACCGTGCGTCGCTCGAGAAGACCGTGTCGCCACGCACCAAGGCGATCATCGTCAACTCGCCGGTCAATCCGACCGGCCGGGTGTTCTCCGCCGACGAGGTCGCCTGCGTGCTCGACTTCGCGGAGACGCATGACCTCTGGGTGCTGTTCGACCAGGTCTACTGCGACCTCCTTTACACGGGCGAATTCCCCAGCCCGCAGCGGCTCGCGCGCGGCCGCGAGCGGGTGTTCGTGATCGACTCTCTCTCCAAGGCGTTCGGCATGACCGGCTGGCGGCTCGGCTATCTTGCGTCGCCGCCCGGCCTCTCGAAAACGATCATCAAATTCATCCAGCACTCGGTCTATTGCTGCCCAGGCTTCGTGCAGGCCGCCGGCATCACCGCTCTCGGGCTGTTCGACGAGTTGGTGCCGCGCTATCGGCAGATGTTCCGTTCGCGCCTGGAGACGGCGGCGGCGCGGCTCTCGTCGGTGCCGGGCATTGCCTGCGATGTGCCGCCGGCGACGTTCTACCTGTTCCCGTCGGTGGCGGCGCCGGACACCGACGTGGCGAAGCGCTGGCTCGACGAGATCAACGTCGCGACCGTGCCGGGCTCGTCGTTCGGCTCATCCGGCGCCGGGCATCTGCGCCTCTCGCTGACCTGCTCCGACCGCGAGCTTGACGACGCCCTCGATCGCATTGCCCGCGTCGGCATTGCGGCCTGATCTGGAGACAGAACATGTTTGCGAAGCTTCGCGCCGTTTCCATCCTCGCCGCCGTCTCGGCGCTCATTATGGCAATGCCGGCCGCCGCACAAGCGCCCCAAGGCTCGATCGCCAAGATCAAGGACCGCGGCAAGCTCCTCGCCGGCGTCAAGCTCGACACGCCGCCGTTCGGCTTCCTCGACGACAAGAACGAGCCGGCCGGGTTCGATATCGACATCGTCCGCAAGATCGCCGAACGGCTCAAGGTGTCGGTCGAGCTGGTCAAGGTCACCTCGCCGACGCGCATCCCGCTGCTGGTCAGCGGCAATGTCGACCTGGTCGCCGCGTCGATGACGCACACGCGCGAGCGCGACAAGGTGATCGATTTCAGCATCACCTACTACACCGGCGGCCAGTCGCTGCTGGTGGCGCAGGCAAGCAGCGTCACCGGCGTGAAGGACCTCGGCGGCAAGCAGGTCGCGGTCCAGCAGGGCACCACGCTCGAGAAGAACATCGCTGCCACCGCGCCGACCGCCAAGGTGGTCGCGTTCCGCGACTACAATGCCGCGTGGCTCGCGCTGGTGCAGGGCCGTGTCGACGCGCTGACCGGCAGCCTCAACGTGCTGCAGGGCTTCATGAAGGAAGACCCCAAGTACAAAATCGTCGGCGAGCTGTTCAGCGTCGAGCCGTTCGGCATCGGCGTCCGTCAGGGCGATTCCGAGCTGCGCGACGAGATCAACATCGTGATCCAGGACCTGTGGACCTCCGGCGAGTACGCCGCGCTCTATCGCAAGTGGTTCAACGCCGAGCCGACCGTGCCGATCGAAGTCTGGCCGTAAGTCTCGGCTGATCGGCATGCAGTACACGTTCGACTGGGCGCCGATCTGGGCCAATCGCGAGCTGATCCTCGACGGCCTGCTCAACACCATCGCGCTGTCCGCGCTCGGCCTCGCCCTCGCGCTGATCATCGGTGTCGTCATCGGCACCGTGGGCGCATCGAGCGCGCGCGTGCTGCGCATCTCGGCGGCGACCTATGTGGAGGGCATGCGCAACATCCCCCTCCTCGTGCACATGTATTTCTGGTACGCCGGCCTCGCCTTCCTGCGGCTGCCGCCGTTCGCCTGCGCCGTATTCGGGCTCGCGCTCTACTCCGGCGCTTACGTGGCCGAGATCGTGCGCTCCGGCATCGGCGCGGTGCCGCGCGGGCAGTGGCTCGCGGCGCTGGCGAGCGGCCTGACACCGCTGCAGGCGTTCCGCTACATCATCTATCCGCAAGCGCTGCGGATCGTCCTGCCGTCGCTCGCCGGCATCTTCTCGCAACTAATCAAGGATTCCTCGCTCGCCTCGGTGATCACCGTGGCGGAGCTGACTTATCAGGCGACCGCGATCGAAGGCCAGACATTCCGCACCTTCGAGGTCTACATCGCAATCTCGCTCCTCTACCTCGCGCTCGTCTCCGTCATCACCTACGGGCTGCTGCTGGTGCCCGGCGCACGCGACGCCGAGGCGCAGGGGCTGAGCGATGCCTGAGGTCATCCTCAAGAACCTGCCGTTCCTGCTCGCCGGGCTCCGCCTCAGCGCGGAGCTCGCGCTCCTGTCCATTGTCGGCGGCACCGCGCTCGGTCTCGTGCTGGGCGTCCTGCGCTACCTGCGCGTGCCGGTGCTGACGCAGATCGTCCAGGCCTATATCGTGTTCGTGCGCGGCACGCCGCTCCTCGTCGTGCTGTTCATCTGCTACTTCGGCCTGCCGGCGCTGCTCGCGTACAAGACCAGCGCGTACTGGGCCGCGGTGCTGGGCTTCGTGCTGTTCATCGCCGCCTACCTCGCCGAGGACATCCGCACCGGCCTGCGCACGGTGCGGCCGGGCGTGATTCAGGCGGCGCTTGCGATGGGCATGACCAAGTATCAGGTGCTGCGGTTCGTCACCGTGCCGATCGCGCTGCGCAATGTGATCCCGGCGCTGTTCAATCAATATGTGCGGCTGTTCAAGTTCACGTCGGTCGCCTCGGTGATCGGCGTCAACGAGTTCACCGGCAGCGCCATGCTGGTGAACGGCCGCGTGTTCGCGCCGATCACCATCATCGGGTTCGTCGCGCTGACCTATCTGGTGGCGTGCTTGGCGATCTCGTCGGTCGGACGGTTGCTGTATGCGCGGCTGGCGGTGAAGACGTAGGATGGGTTGAACGAAGTGAAACCCATCAATGTGCCTCACCACAATGATGGGTTTCGCTGACGCTCAACCCATCCTACGATTCAGTGCGTGTGGCTAGCGCTCCACGAACGCCTTCTCGACCACGAAGTGACCTGCGTCGGTGTGGTTGCCCTCGACGAAGCCGCGCTCGACGAGCAGCGCGCGCAGGTCGGCGAGCATCGCCGGGCTGCCGCACAGCATCAGGCGGTCGGTCGCGAGGTCGAGCGGCGGCAGGCCGATGTCCTTGGACAGCGTGCCCGACGTGATCAGGTCGGTGATGCGGCCGCGATTGACGAACGGCTCGCGTGTCACGGTCGGATAGTAGATGAGCTTCTCGCGCACCAGATCGCCGAAGATGTCGCTCTCGGCGAGGCCATTGACGATCGCCTCGCCATAGGCGAGCTCGGCAATCTGCCGGCAGCCGTGCACCAGCACGATGCGCTCGAACCGGTCGTAGGTCTCCGGGTCCTTGATGATGCTGACGAACGGCGCGAGGCCGGTGCCGGTCGACAGGAGATAAAGCGTCTCGCCGGGGATGAGGTTGTCGACGATCAGCGTGCCGGTCGCCTTGCGGCCGACATAGATCGTGTCGCCTTCCTTGATCCGCTGCAACCGCGACGTCAGCGGCCCGTCGGCCACCTTGATGCTGAAGAACTCGAGCTCGTCCTCGTAGTTCGCGCTCGCCATGCTGTAGGCGCGCAGCAGCGGACGGCCCTCGACCTCGATGCCGACCATGGTGAACTGGCCGTTCAAAAAGCGGAACGACGACGCCCGCGTCGCCGTGAAGCTGAACAGAGTTTCGGTCCAATGCTTGACAGACAGGACTCGTTCTTCGTTGAGATTGCTCATCGCATCTCCCGATTGGAATGATTCTGATTATGATGAAAGCGCCGTCACGGCTCGGCCGGCGGCGGCACACCAAACACGCTTTCGAATTTTTTGGCAACCCCGAGCCAGGAATCCGCATCGGCCGGCGGCGTGCCTTTTTCCGTGATATTCGGCCATTGCCGCGACATGTCGCGATTGAATGCCACCCATGCCTGTGCGCCGGGTTCCGAGTCGGGCTTGATCGCCTCCGCTGGGCACTCGGGCTCGCAGACGCCGCAGTCGATGCACGCCTCCGGGTCGATCGCCAACATGGTCTCGCCCTCGTAGAAGCAGTCGACCGGACAGACTTCGACGCAGTCCATGTACTTGCAGCGCACGCAGGCTTCGGTCACCACGTAGGTCATGATCGGTTCCGTTTGGATTCGTTCCAGCTAGATGACGTCGGCCAAGCTCTGGCCGTGCAGGTCGATGCTCAGGCCCTGCAGCGCGCCGTCGCCGATCTCGCCGCCCATCGCTTTGAGGCTCTCCTCGCGGATCAGCGACATCAGCCCGCGCCGCAGCGCCAGGAACTCCGACGACATCATCATCGCCTGCTGGCGCGGCCGCTCGAGCGGCACCATGATCTCGGCCTTGATGGTGCCGGGCCGCGCGGTCATGCAGTAGACGCGGTCGGACAGGAAGATCGCCTCGTCGATGTCGTGGGTGACGAACAGCACCGAGATCTTCAGCCGCTGCCACATGTTGGTGAGGATCTGCTGCATGATGACGCGGGTCTGCGCGTCGAGCGCGCCGAACGGCTCGTCGAGCAGCAGCACCTTCGGCCCGGTCGCGAGCGCGCGCACGATGCCGACGCGCTGCTTCATGCCGCCGGACAGCCGGTCCGGATAGTGGTTCTCGAACTGCGACAGGCCGGCGAGGCCAAGCAGCGTGCGCGCGGCGAGCTCGCGGCTGTGCTTGTCGCGGCCCTTCATCTTGAGGCCGAACTCGACATTGCCGCGCACCGTTTTCCACGGGAACAGCGAGTATTGCTGGAACACCATGCCGCGGTCGGCGCTCGGGCCTTCGACCGGCTCGCGGTCGACGCGCACCGTGCCGGCGGTCGGCTTGAGGAAGCCGGCGACGGCATTGAGCAAGGTCGACTTGCCGCAGCCGGACGGGCCGATGATCGAGACGAACTCGCCCGGATTGACGCGGATCGAGACGTCGCGCACGGCCTCGACGCCGCCGTCCAGCGTCTCGTAGGAGAGGTCGAAGTGCTCGACCTCGACCAAGCCCTTGGTCGCGGTGCCGCCGGTGTTGCTCATGCGCGCGTCCATGGCATGACCAGCCGGCCGACGCCGCGGATCATCGCGCTCGATGCGAGGCCGAGCACGCCGATGCAGATCATGCCGAGCGCGATGTCGGAATACTGGACCAGCGAATAGGCTTCCCAGGTGAAGTAGCCGATACCGAACTGACCGGAGATCATCTCGGCGGCTATCAGCGACACCCAAGCGACGCCCATGCCGACGGTGAGTCCGGTGAAGATGTGCGGCAGGGTGGCCGGGAAATAGACCTCGCGAAAGATCGCCACCTCGCGCGCACCAAGGCATTGCGAGGCGCGCACCAGCACCGGATCGACCAGCGACATGCCGTGCAGCGTGTTGATCAGGATCGGGAAGAAGGAGCCGAGGAAGGTGATGAAGACGATGCTCTCCTCGTTCGACGGCCACAGCATGATCGACATCGGCACCCAGGCGATCGCCGGGATCGGGCGGAGCACCTCCGTCACCGGGAAGATGCTCTCGCGGATCAGGCGGAAGCGGCCCATGAGCAGACCGAGCGGCACGGCGATGACGGCGGCGCACATGAAACCGATCAGGATGCGGCGACAGCTCAGCACCACATGGGCGGCGAACTTCGGATCGTGGAACGCGCGGACCGCGCGCTCGATCACCTGCTCCGGGGAGGGCACATTGAGGAAACGGACGTAGATATTGACGCGGTACTTGGTTAGAAAATGCCAGATCGCCAGGAACACCAGGAGCGAGACCGCGCCGAGCAGCAGCGTGCCGATGTCGCGACGATGCAGCAACAGCCAGCGCCGTGCGCGCGCGAAGCGCGGCGGCGCAGCCGGCGTGGCACGGGTCGCCTCGACCGGCTCGGTCACGGAGCCGGCATCGACCGGCTCCGCCTCCTGCGCTTTGAGCACCGCCCGCTCCATCGACATGTGCCTCGATTCGCCGTTCAGTTCGCCGCGGTCTTGATCTTCACCTTGAGCGCCTCGTCGAAGCCGACGACCTTGCCGCTCGCCTTGGCAGCGTAGGCCTCGGCGTCCTTCTTCAGCAGGAACGGAGCAATGTCGGTCTTGTCCGCCGTGGTCGCGACCGCATAGAAGGCCTGGTCGGCGAACAGCTTGATGCCGCGCTCGGTGTCATAGACGTAGGCGACGTTGATCTTCTTGCCCTGTGCCTTGAACTCGGCGAAGGCGCCGAGCGTGCAGGCCGCGCTCGAGAACGGCAGGATGCCCTCGCCGTCGAGCCAGACCTCGCCGGCCTTGCGCGGCTCGGTCACCGGCTTCTTGCAGAACTTGTCCTCGCCCTTGACCTCGTAATTGTCGAAGCTCTTCACCTGCTTGTCGTAGTCGAGGCCGAGCTCGGCAAAAGCCTTGCGCACGTAGCTGTCGTTCACCCACTTGGTGACGTCGAACTCCTTCATGCGGCCGAGGTTCTGCAGCACCTTGGCGTCCTCGGCGGCATCCTTGACCAGCTCCGGCTTGATGGTCGGATCGGTGGCCATGATGCCGCCCGGACCCATGAAGATGTAGACCACCTCCTTGTTGATGCCGGTCCACTCCTGGATCTTCTCGGCGGCGCGCTTGGGATCCTCGCGGACCCAGGCGTTCGCCTCGATCACCGCCTTGATGTAGGCGACCACCACCTCGGGATATTTCTCGGCGAAGTCGGTGCGCACCACGGCGCCGTGCCAGGTCGGCGCGTTGGTCTCGACGCCGTCGAAAATCTTGCGGGCGAAGCCGCGGAACGGAAGTAGCTCGGCGAACGGCACGAAGTCCGCGTGCGCGTCGATCTTCTTCTCCTGCAGGTTGGTCGAGCCGACCTCGGGGCTCTGGCTGACGAGCTGGAAATAGTCGGCCGGCCAGCCGCGATCTTGCATGGCCTTGAGCACCATGCCGTGCGCGGCCGAGCCGAACGGCACACTCACCACCTTGCCCTTGAGATCGGAGAGCTCGAAGTACGACGAGTCCTTGTGGACGACGAGGCCGTTGCCCGAGCCATAGATGTTGTAGGCGGCGACCGCGATCAGCTGGCTCTTGCTCTCCGGATTGCTCTGGAACGTGAAGCCGTTCACGACGAGCGGATAGTCGCCCATCATCCCGAACTGCAGCTTGTTCGCCATCATCCCGTTGGTGACGGGCGGTCCGGAGGTGAAGTTGTTCCACTCGAGTTGAAACTTGATGCTGGCGTACTTGCCGTCCTTCGGCAGGTATTTCTCGAACAGCTTCAGCTCGCGGACGATCGTGCCGGTCGTCACCGTGTTGGTCGTGGTGTCCTGCGTGCCGATGCCGATCGTGACGGTCGTCTGCGCAACGGCTTGGCCGCCGAACAGCGCGGCGGCACAGACGGCCGAAAGTGCAAAAGTTCTATTCGCCATGGCTCACCTCGGTTCGGGGTCGTGGGCCTTGGTTGTTTCCGCTCCTGAGCATGATCTTTTCCGAAAACCGGCATCCACTTTTCGGGATCACGCTTTTGGTCATTTTTGGGCGGCCCCCGACTCCGGGCAAACCGAGAGTGGCCGGACCGGTCGATTAGTTACCCAAAAAAGTCCGCTGCGCAGATTTTCGGCAAAGGCCGCAACAATCGCCGATTCCGTGGGCAATCTGGTGTGCGCCTAGCCTTCCAGGCCGCGCATCTCCTGCAGCAGGTCGAGCCGCCGCACGATGATGCGCGACTTGCGGCATATGACGATGCCCTGATCCTGCAGGCGCTTGAGGCTGATGGTGATCCACTGCCGGGTGGCGCCGACCATGTGGGCAAGGTCGGCATGGGTGAACGCGGCGCCGATCAGGATGCCGTCCGCCTCCTTGACCCCATAGGTGTCGACCAGATGCATGAGCAGGTGCGCCAGGCGCTCGGTGATCGAGCGGGTGCCCAGCATCTGGGCGAGGCCCGAATAGCACTTGCCCTTGAAGGTCAGGCCCTCGATCAGCCCGATCGCCAGGCTCGGAATCTGCATCACCAGCGCGCGCAGCGTCTTGCCGGAAATATGCACCACGCTCGAATTGGCGGCGGCCACCCCGGACCACATGTGGGTGCCGGCTCCGAAGACTTCCGGCCCGCCGACGAAGTTACCCGGCAGCCAATAGGCGAGCGTGATCTCGCGGCCGGACGGCGCCGTGTAGAACACCCGGATGCGGCCGGATTCGATCAGGTAAATGCCTTCGTGCGAGGCGCCCTGGTTGAACAGCGTCTGGCCGCGATTGAGTACGCGGCGCCGGCCGTGACTGAGCACCTGCTCGCGCTCGCGCGGGGTCAGCCATTGAAACAGCGGGGGCGGGCCGCCGACCAGCGCCTGGCTTTCCACCAGCAGGAGCGCCAGCGCGTCGCTGTTGCGGGATGCCGTGGCGTCACGCGGCGCGACCGACAGCATCGGCTCGGTCAACACGTCCCGGAACTGCATTGCTGGGCTCCTTCTGCCGTCATCTGCAAAAGGAGCATAAGGTGTGCCAGTTCCTGGGCTAATTCCAAACTGGCGCGCGTTGCGTCAATTCCCTTCTGCGGGCGGTAGCGCGCGGGGAAGAACGTTCGTGGGACGACAAGACCTTGTCGCCGGCGGGCTCACCCGGAAAAAATGCTTTTCCGGTTCACTCGTCCGTCTCTTCGATCAGCTTCTCGCGCCGCCCTTTGGCAGGGCATGAGAAGGCACGTGACTTGACGCGGATGGCGCCGCCCTTTGCCGAGACGACGAGCTCGCCGCGATTCTCGCTGGCGTGATCGCCGCACGTTATGGTCGTGACCGCGGCCGGTCCGGGACCCTTCAGCAAAGCCTCCCAGGCGTGCCGAGGCATCACGAGCGGCTTCTTCGGATGAGCGACGGACGTCAGCGCATGCAGCCGCGGATTCTTTTTGGTGACGCCGATCGCGGCGTATTGCAGCTTTCCGCACGGCAGCGTCCCGACCTGCAGCAGAAACTCGGTCGCGCGACCATCGCGATCGTAGTCCGCGAACGTCATGATGGTGGGCGCCGGGCGCTGTTTGATCTCGGCTGCGAGATCAGGCTCGCGCTTTTCGCGGTCGAGGTCGTCGTCCTTGAGCGGCCAGCGCTGCAGGTAGGCCGAGTCCTTCACCTCATCGCCCGGCCCGTCGAACGGATCCAGACCGAACAGCGGGCGGAGGTCCATGCGTTCGACCTCCTTGTCGGCGCGCCTCCGCACCAGTGACAGCTTTCCGTGCTCGCCATAGGCCAACCCGGCGCAAGGGCACGTCGTGGCGTTGCTGATGTCCTCAGGTCCGCACACCGTCGCGGGCTGGCCGTCCCACACGAGCTGCCAGACCTCCTCGACGCCGGCGACGACTGCGGTGCGTTGCTCGCGCACGACCGGCTCGGCGGCCACGCGCGTTGGCAGGCCGGCGGCCAACATTCCGCTGATGAGATATGCGACCGCGACGCCGGTGTGCATGCATCGTGTCAGCATCGATCGAGTCCGGTGAGGCCAGGCAGCTTCGCCCGGCCGATACCGGTAAGTCGATCGACAAGTGCGAGGGGTTCACACCGCGGCCTGGCACCGGCCGATCGCCCGGCGCACCAGCTTGCGCACGTCGCGGCGCGCCGACCAGCGCCTAGCTTTCCACCAGCAGCAGCGCTTGAGTCGGCCCCACGGGACGCCCCGGCGTCACCAAGAGCGTCGTCAAGAAAATTGCCGATCCGGCGCCGACGGTGGAACGGCTTTTTGACGAGGGCGGACGGCCAGTGCCGGGCGCCGGTCCGCCGGACCCAGCAGGTCGCGCACCGGCCGATCGGATTGCACGCCGAATGCTGGCCGTGCCCGCAGCTCCGTGCAGACCTCGCGGATGATCTCATTGCCGGTGAGAAGTCGCGCGAGCATTGGTCTGATCTTGCGCAGCGGAGCGCGGGTCGGCGTCACACCGGGGATCACTTCAGTTCGCTGCGCGATGCGCGCCGCCTCGCTCTGCCACAGCCAGTCGAGCATCTGCATAATCACGAGCTCGTCGCGTTCCGCCGCCCTCGTCTCGCGAACGCGTCCATCGCCGACGATGAGCGTACCAGCCCTGCGATAGCCTTCGCCGCGTCGGCGCGCGCGAAGCTTCTTCTCCCAGCGCGGCGCGACCGCGATCCAGACCTCCGGAATCCGCCGCGCAAATGTTCCGATCTGACGATCGAGCCGATCGAGCGTATCCCGCGACGACTTGATCTCGATGCCGATCAGATCGTTCGCCCGGACGAAGGCCATATCGATCCGGCATTCGTCGCACACGAGCTCGTGGATGATCCGAACATCGGGCCAGCGTGCCCGCGCCCACGCAGCGATCGCTTCGCGCATCGCGCGCTCTTCGCCTGAAAAGCGCTGCACGCTACCAACGCCCTTCGTCTCCTCCATCGATGTCATTGCGTTTCGCGCCATCGGCCGCGCGCCCCGGCGAATCAATGTCCGTGCACCGGGATAGCACAGCGGGCCGAAACAGGCGTTAACGCAGGAGGATACCGGAGGTCCGGAGACCATTAATGCCCGGCACGAGCATCCGTCACCCTCCCCGACGAGACGATCGAGTGAATCCGGGCCTGGATGGCCGAAAAATTCTACACCGCCGCCTGGCAGCGACCGATCGCCCAGCGCACCAGCTTGCGCACGTCGGGATCTGGATCGCCGGCCGCTGGCTCGAGAAACACGAGCGCGGTCGGATCAGCAATCTCGCCGAGCGCCGCGGCCGCTTCCTTGCGCAGGTTGCTGACCTCGTGGGTCAGCGCCTGGCCGAGCGCCGGGATCGCCGGCACTGCGCAGATGCGCCCCAATGCATTCGCGGCCTTGGCGCGCACCTGCCAGGTCTCGTCGCCCATGGTGGCGATCAGCGGACCGATCGCTTCGTTCGCGCGGCTCTTACCGATCGAGGCGGCGGCCTGCTCGCGCACCTGCCAATGCGGATCGCGCAGGCCGGTGAGCAGCGCGGACAGGCCCGGGCCGCCCGGCCGCATGAACACCAGCGCCGACATCACCGCGCGGCGCACCGACGCGTCGGCATCGCCCGCGACGTTCATCAGTGCCGGCAGCGCCGCCTCGGCCTTGAGCCAGCCGAGCACGGTCACCGCCTCGCGCCGCACGTCCGGCGATGCATCGTTGAGCGCGCGCAACGCCGCGGGCAAAGCGGCCGGCGCGGTCAGCTCGCGCAGCGCGCGCAGCGCAGCGGCGCGCACGAAAACATCGGCATGGCCGGTGCGCTCGATGAGGAGCGGGGCACTGCCCATTTCTTTCTTCTCGGCCAGCGTCTCAGCCGCTACTGCACGCACGGCCTGCACCGGATCCTCGAGCGCAGCGACCAGGCCTTCGACCACCGCATCGCTGCTGTGCTCGTCGAGCGCCTTCGCGGCGGCTTCGCGTACCGCTGGATCAGTATCGCGCAGGCCGGCGATCAGAAGCTCCGCCGCACCGTCCTCGACGGATTCAGCGAGCTCGAGCATGGCGACGCGGCGCACGCCCGGATCGCTGCTCCGGCAACGCTCGGCGATTTCCGTGAGGTCGGCGTCGAACGGATCGAATGACGTCATGACGGTTCACCGCAGCAGGTAGGGGATGTTCACCTTGACCGCGCCAGTCGGGCAGTCGACCTCGCAGGGCATGCAGTACCAGCACTCGTCGTACTTCATGTACGCCTTGCCCTTGCTCTCGTCGATCGCCAGCACATCGAGCGGACAGACGTCGACACAGACGCGGCAGCCCTTTTCGGCGATGCATTTGTCGTCATCGACGACGACGGGAACGCTGGTCGCATGATTGGCGAGAGGCATGTGCAAATCCTTCTTTGTTACTCCGCCGCGACTGGCGTCTTGATGCGCAGATGGTGATAGGCGGACATCTCGTCCGCGGCGACCGCCACGACATAGGGATCGATCGCCCGCTTGCGATGCGCGATGCGGCCGTTCGCGTCCCTGTAGTGCATGCTGTGGCAGAACCAGTTCTCGTTGTCGGTCTCGGGATAGTCGACGCGCAGGTGATAGAGACCCCAGCGGCTCTCGGTGCGATAGAGCGATGCGGCGGCGGCGAGATCGGCGCAGTCTAAGATTGACTGCGTCTCGAGCGCGCGCATCAACTCGTGCGGGTCGCGCGCCACGAGCTCGTTCAAATCTTCGCGCACCTCGGCGAGCCGCTCCTGGCCGATGTGGAACTTGGCGGTGATCTTCGGCGGCTGCAGATAGTCGTTCACCAGCCGGCGGGTCTTGAACTCCATCTCGTGGGGAGTGAGGCCGTCGTCGCGGCGGGTCGGCGCCAGCACGCGCTCCTGCTCCACCGCGACGTCGGCCGCGTCATGCACGGGCTGGTCGATATCGGCGCAGTAATCAGCGGCAGTCTGGCCGGCAATGCCGCCATTCACGAAGGCGCCGAGCATGTAGTTGTGCGGCACGCTCGCCATGTCGCCGGCCGCGTAGAGACCGGGCACCGTGGTCTCGGCATGCTCGTTGACCCAGACGCCCGATGCGCTGTGGCCGGAGCAGAAGCCGATCTCCGAGATATGCATCTCGATCATGCGGTGGCGATAGTTGGTGCCGCGCCGCTCGTGGAAGCGGCCGCGCGACGGCCGCTCGTTGGAGTGCAGGATCCCCTCGATCTCCGAGATGGTCTCCTCGGCGAGATGGTCGAGCTTGAGAAACACTGGCCCGGTGCCGCTTTGCAGCTCGCGCCAGAACTCGAGCATCATCTGGCCGGACCAGTAGTCGCATTCGATGAAGCGCTGACCGCGGTTGTTGGCGGTGTAGCCGCCGAACGGACCGGTCACGTAGGCGCAGGCCGGGCCGTTGTAGTCCTTGATCAGCGGATTGATCTGGAAGCACTCGAGGTTGGCGAGCTCGGCGCCGGCGTGGAACGCCATGGCGTAGCCATCACCGCAGTTCGCGGCATTCTCGTAGGTGCCGAACAGATAGCCGGACGCCGGCAGGCCGAGCCGGCCGGCGGCGCCGGCGGCGAGCACCACGGCCTTCGCGCGCACGACCAGGAATTCGCCGGTGCGCGTGTTGACGCCGATCGCGCCGGCGATGCGGCCGTCGCCCGCCTTCAGGAGCCGCGTCGCCATGTAGCGGTTGGTGACCTCGACGCGCAGCTTGCGCAGCTGGCGATAGAGGATTTTTTTGACGTGATGACCCTCGGGCATCGGCAGCACATAGGTGCCCATGTGGTGCACCTTGCGCACGTTGTACTCGCCCGACCCGTCCTTCTCGAACTTGACGCCAAGCTGGTCGAGATAGCGGATCATCGGATAGCTGCCCTGGGCGTAGGCCATGACCGCTTTCTGATGCACGATGCCGTCATTCGCGACGGTGATCTCCTTCACGTATTGCTCGGGGCTGGCGTAGCCCGGGATCACCGCGTTGTTCAGCCCGTCCATGCCCATGGAGATGGCGCCCGAACGCTTGACGTTCGCCTTCTCCATCAGGAACACACGCAGCTTCGGATTCTTCTCCTTGGCCTTGATCGCTGCCATCGGGCCGCCGGTGCCGCCGCCGATGACGAGCAGATCGGTCTCGACCACGTCGGTTTTCGGTTCGGTCGTGGTCATGCGGCTACTCCGTCGTGCGCGAGCTTGCGCAGAAACGTCCACGGAAAGATGCCGCGGGCGTGATCGTCGCTGAACGCGATGTTGATCGCGTAGTCGCCGATGGGCGCGACGCGAGCGATAGTCAGATCATCGGACGACGCCGCGAACGTGCCCTCGATCCGCGCCCGCGTGCACCAGGCGCAGCGGCAGGCGCTGCGCAACCGAGGGGCTTCGAGCTCAGCGGTATCGCCGCCGGGCCAGATCAGCCGCAGACGGGCGCGGTCGGCAGTGAGGATGACGGTCTCCGGCACGGATCCGGGATCGAACGGCGGGGCGGAATCGGGAATGGACTCGAGCGGCATGCGGCTCCTCGTATTGGCCGCATTCCACCCTGGACGCCGCGCCGCAGACAGCAATTAGTTGCTGCACTGCGTTGATTTGGCAGACGTCGTCTTATCGTTAAGTATCAATCAATTAGAGAGCATCACGCCGCAGGTCTGGCGTGCGGCCGCAGCAGCGCCTGCCGGTCGATCTTGCCGGTGCCGGTCTTGGGCAGCTCGTCACGAAATTCGACCATGCGCGGATACTTGTACGGCAGCAGCCTGTGCTTCACGTGCTCCTGGAGCGCGCGGGTGGTCGCGTCGGTATCGTTCACGACCTTCGACATCACGACAAACGCCTTCAGGGTCATGCGCCGGTCCTCGAGCTCGACCGCCATGACCGCACATTCTTGCACGTCCGGATGATCGGCGAGGCACAGCTCGACCTCCAGCGGATAGACCCACTGGCCGGACACCTTGATGAGGTCGTCGGCGCGGCCGCGGAAGAAATAGAACCCGTCGGCATCGCGCACGAAACGATCGCCGGTGTAGATCCAGCCATCCTCGCGCATGGTCTCCGCGGTCTTGTCAGCCCGATTCCAGTAGCACGGCGCGTTGGAGTCGCCGCGCACGCGGAGGATGCCCTCCTCCCCATCCGCCACGTCGCGCCCTTCCGCGTCCTTGAGCGCGATCTCGTAGCCTGGAACGCGCTGCCCCGCCGCGCCGAGCTTCTTCTGCTTCGGCGAATTCGACAGATAGATGTGCAGCGCCTCCGTCGAGCCGAGTCCTTCCATGATCTCGAGCCCCGATGCGTCCCGCCAGCGGTTGAACACTTCGGCGGCCAGCACCTCCGCCGCCGACACGCAGAGACGCAGGCTCGTCAGATCCGCCTCGCTGATCTCGGGCGCCTTGGTGAGCGCCGTGTAGAGCGTCGGCAGGCCGAAGAACACGGTCGGCCGGTAGCGCGCGATGCAGTCGAAAATCGCCGCCGGCTTCGGCTGGCCGGGCAGCAGCACGCTCGCCGCGCCCACCGCCAGCGGAAAGGTGATCGAGTTGCCGAGGCCGTAGGCGAAGAAGATTTTCGGCACCGAGAAGCAAATGTCCTCGGCGGTGAGCCCGAGCAGGTGCCGTCCGTAGGACTCGTGCGTGTAGGCCATGTCGTGCTGCAGGTGCACGATGCCCTTCGGCCTGCCGGTCGAGCCCGACGAATACATCCAGAACGCCATGTCGTCGCGGCGCGTGTCCGCGGCCGCGAGGTCGGACGGGAATCGTTCGAGCCAGCCGGCGGCGGCGACGGTCCACACCGGCGCAGCAACCGGTGCGTCGCCGTTGACGACGATCAGGGTCTGGAGCTGCGTGTCGGCACAGGCCGCGGCCGAGAAACGATCGACGAACTCGGCCTCCGCGATCGCTACTTTGGCGCCCGAGTCCGCAAGATAGAACTGCAGCAGATCGGGCGGCGTCAGCGTGTTGATGAGAAGCGGCACCAGCCCCGCCCGGATGGCACCGAACAGCGCCGCCGGATAGACCGGCGTGTCGTCCAGGAATAGCAGCACGCGATCGCCGCGCGCGAGGCCGAGCGACAGCAACGCATGACCGAAGCGCGACGCATCGCGACACAGCTCGGCATAGCTCAACGTTCCGCCCGGCCCGGTGACGGCGGTACGCCCTCCCCGGCCTTGCGCGATGTTGTCGAACAGGATCGCGCTCGCGTTGCAGTGCTCCGGCACCGAGAAGCCGATCTCGCTAATGCCGGGAGCATCATGCGGAACGCGGTCGGACAGGGACGAGGAAGATGCGGACATGCTCATGCCCTTCAGGCTGCAGTGGTCGAATGCGCGGCGTCGTAGGCCGCCATGAACCGCGGCGACATGGCGATCAGGCGGTCGCGATCGATACGTCCGGACCGCGTGATGTAGCTCATGGCGAAATCATGAGGCTCGAGCCGCATGAGCTCGGGGAAGCGCTCGTACCAGGCCGCGCTGGTTTTCGAGGCGGTCACCAATTTCTCGACGATCGGCTTGCGCGCATCCTGATAGCGCGCGAGCGCGGCGCGCAGGTCGTGCGGCTCCGCTTCCAGCGCCTTGACCAGGGCGATCACGTCCTCCATCGCGAGGCGCGTTCCCGAGCCGATGGAGAAATGTGCCGTGTGCAGCGCGTCACCGACCAGCACCATATTGCGGAAGAACCAGCGCTCGCTCCACAGCCAGGGGAAATTGCGCCAGACCGACTTGTTGGAGACGAGCGGATGGCCGTCGAGCGTGTCGGCAAACACTTTCTCGCAGATGAGCCGCGCCTCTTCCGCGCTTTTGTCGGCGAAGCCGGCGCGCTCCCACGTCGCCCGGTCGCACTCGACGATGAATGTGCTCATCGTGGGCGAGTAGCGGTAGTGGTGCGCATTGAAGGTGCCGAGATCGCACTCGACGAAGGTCTGCGTCAGCGTCTCGAAGCGCTTGGTCGTGCCGAACCAGACGAACTTGTTGTCCAGGTACGACAGCGAGGTCTTGAAATCGCCTTCGTAGGATCGCCGCACCAGCGAGTTCACGCCATCGGCGGCGACGATCAGATCGAAGCCGTCGAGCTCGTCCAGGCTGCGCACCACGGTGTCGAAGCGCGAGGCGACGCCGACCGACCGCATGCGGGCCTGCAGATGCAGCAGCAGATCGAGGCGCCCGATCGCCGAGAAGCCGACGCCATCGATGGTGACACGACGGCCGCGATGCACGAGCGTCATGTCCTGCCAGGTTTCCATGTGCGGGATGATCGCGCCGGCAGTGTCGGGATCGTCGGCGTTGAGAAAGTCGAGCGCGCGGTCGGAGAAGACGACGCCGAAGCCCCAGGTGGCGCCGGCGGGATTCTGCTCGAACAGAACCACCTCGGAGGCGGGATGCCGCTTGCGCCACAGGTAGGCGAAATACAGGCCGGCCGGCCCGCCACCCAGCACCGCCACACGCATCGGACGCTTCCCTTCGCACTTAGTGCAGGTTTGCTTTGGCACTTGTTGTTTTGCGTATAATAGAATACTTTGCATATAGCGCAAAAGTCAAGACACGCCAAAAACAGCAGGCGGCAGCACGATGGCAGGGCCGGGACGGAAGCGGGCAGTGCGCACGACCAAGGCGCCGGGCGGCATCCAGGCCCTCGATGCGGCGTTGTCGCTGCTGCAAAGCCTCGCAACGTTCGCAGGTCCGGTCAGCCTCACCGAAGTCGCGCGCGCCTGCGGCATGCCGGCCAGCAAGGCGCATCGCTATCTCGCCAGCTTCGCGCATGCCGGCCTGGTCGTGCAGAGCGGCCGCAGCGGCCGCTACGACCTCGGGCCCCGCGCCGCCGAGATCGGGCTCTCCGCGCTCAACCGCAACAGCTTCGTCAACCGCGCCGCCGATGGCCTCGAGGAGCTGAGCCTCGCCACCGAGCACACCGTGCTGCTGACGGTATGGGGCAGCCAGGGGCCGACGGTAGTGCGCTGGGAGCGGACCACGAGCTTCACCGCGACCACACTCGGCCTCGGCAGCACGCTCCCGCTGCTGACCTCGGCGAGCGGGCGTGTGTTCCTCGCCTTCATGCCGCGCCGGATCACCGGGGAGCGGCTGGCGCTCGAGCTCGACCGCGCGCGCGAGGCGGGCGCACGCTGGCCCGACCTCGAGCCGACCGCGGCCGGTGTCGACGCCCTGGCAGCGGCAGTGCGCAAGCAGCGCTTCGCGCATGTGGATGGACGCCTGATCCCCGGACTGCGAGCGATCGCAGCGCCGATCACCAACTGGCAGGGCGACGTCGAAGCGGCGGTCACGCTGGTCGGCACGCAGGATCGCCCGCTCGACCCCGGCGGCGAGGCCGGTCGCAGGCTACAGGCATTCACGCAGGCATTGTCGATCGTGGAGATGCCGCCACCCGGTGCGTGAGGCGGCACGACCACAATGATTTCAGAATCACATGCGAACGGTGGTCCACCTCACGGACCCGCACGCCATGCCCGACCTTGCCAGCTCCATCGCCATATTGACTGCCGGTTGGATCGTCGGCTGGTTCGTCGGCGTGATCTGCCACGAGACCGGTCATTTTGTCGGCGCAACTGCCGCCGGCTTTCCGGTGTACCGCATGTCGTGGGGAATGGGACCGGTGCTGTTGCGCCGCCGTTTCAACGACACCTGGTTCGAGATTCGAGCCCATCTTTGGCACGGGATCGTGCTCATCGATCCGGGACTGCGCTTCCGCAAATATGCCTCCATGCTGTTCGTCGCCGGCGGCGTGCTGGGCAACCTTACGCTTCTGGCCGGGCTTCTGCTGTTCCTTGCCGCTGTGCCCGTCACCCTCCCGGTGCAGGACGCGCTTGCCGGCGTTGCGATTGCGCAGCTCAGCATGATCGCTGGGACGCTCGTCCCTACGCGTTGCAAGGTGAAGGGCGTCATCTATCCGAGCGACGGCCGCCAGCTCATCGACATCGCACGCGAGCGCCGCATTGATCCGCCGTCGCCCGTCGCTCTCGTGATGACCGAAATGTTGCGCCCCTACTTCAACGGACGTGAGCCCGTGCTTCCCGCGCCGGAGGTGATTGCGCGTATCTGGCGCCATTTTGGCGATCCCGAGCGATGGACCCGGCCAGACATCAGGCGGGACACCGACGCGGGCCTGGCGCGGGAGTTGCAGCTCGGCGGCCTGCCGCACGAGGTCGAACTCCTCGTGCTGGATGCGGTAATGACCAACGCCCTGTTGTTCGGCGACTCGGAGCTGCGTTCGCGTCTCGACGAATGGTCACGGCGGGCGCTGGAGCTCGGACCGGACGTGCCGACGATCCGCGGCAGCTACGGCTCAGTACTGGTCGAGCTCGGCCGCAACGAGGAAGGCAAGGCCGTGCTGGAGCCGGTGGTCGCGGCAGACGGATCAGACATGGATCGCGTCCTCTCGCGCACATTTCTCGCACGCGCGGAACACCGCCTGGGTGACAGCGCCAGGGCCCGACACCTGATCGGCGAGGCGCGCGAGATCTGCAAAACGAAAGGGCCTTCACCTGCGGTCGTGCAGCTGGTCGAGCGGATCGCGCGCGAAGTGGGCGCTGACGATGCGCCGGACCCCGCCTAGAGCATTTTCCGGAGTGCATCGGGGCCCTGGGTCCCGGCTCTTCGCTCGCTGCGCTCGCTTCGGCCGGGACAAGAGGCTCTGGCTCGTGTCCCGGCCGAGCGAAGCGAGAGCCGGGACCCAGGGGCCCCGATGCACTGCAGATGGAAATTGCTCTAGTTCGCGGCCGCAATCACGTCGACCTTGACGTCGAGTTCCTGCGCGCCGGAGCCGACGAACACGCCGTAGATCGGCGACACGTCGGAAAAATCGCGGCCGACGGCGAGGCGGATGTGGTCGTTGCCGATGTCGATGGCGTTGGTCGGGTCGAGCCCGATCCAGCCGATCTCCTCGCCGCACCAGACCGAGACCCAGGCGTGAGTCGCGTCGGCGCCCTGCAGGCGCGGCTTGCCGGGCGGCGGAATGGTGCGGATGTAGCCGCTCACATAGGCGGCTGGAATGCCGAGACCGCGAATGCCTGCGATCATGATATGCGCGAAATCCTGGCACACGCCGCGCCGTGCCGCGAAGGCCTGCGGCACCGGCGTGGTGATGTCGGTTGCGGTTGGATCGTAGACGAAATCCTTGCGGATCCGCCGCATCAGCTCGCGCGCGCCGTCGACGATGCTGCGGCCGGCAGTGAAGCTCGCGCGCGCATAAGCCGTCACCTCCGCTGCGATGGCGACGCGCGGACTTGGGAACAGGAACTGCGCCGGCGCATCGGCGCCGAGCTTGCGCGCGGCGAGCCCCGCCTCGACCACGCGTTCCCACGGCGGGCCCGATCCATCCGGCGGCCCGGCGCCTCGATCGAGCTCGATGCGCGCGGAAGCGTCGACCACCAGCTCGACGTGCGGTTTCTCGATGGTCGCGGTCGCGACCTCATTGCCGTAGAAGTCGCGCGAGCGCTCGATCACGCGCGGCGTCGGTGTGATGTCGAGCCGATGCGCGAGGCGGCGCTGGCCGTCGTCGTCACGCGGGGTGACGCGCAGCACCACGTTGGCCGACGCCACCGAAGCCTCGTATTTGTAGACGGTGACGTGGCGAACGTCGTAGATCACGCCAGCGCGCTCACGACGAATGACGCGGTTGCCTCGGGCCGCTGCAGGAAATAGCGCGCGGCGATCGCCTCGGCGAGCGCCATGATCTTCTGCTCGAGGGCGAAAATGCCCGCCGTATCGAGCTCCTCGGCGATACCGGTCGAAACGCGCGTCGCCAGTCGGGCGATCAGCCGCTTCGGCTCCTCCGGCATGCCGTCGTTGTTGAGGACCGGCAGCATGCCGAGGTGGCGGTCGAGCTGGTTGATCTGGAAGCAGACCGAGCGCGGATTGAACGGATCGAGCAGCGCCATATCGCGCACCGGCGCGAGCGCGACGCCGACCAGGTAACGCGACCGATAGGTGATCTGCGAGTCGATCAGGTCGAGCAGGATGTCGAGATCGTCGGCGGTCGCGTCCTCGCCGGCGAACACGCGCGCGAAACGGCAGGTGCTGATGGCGCGCTCGATGCGGCGGCCCATGTCGAGGAAGCGCCAACCGGCGACCCGGTTGGTATTCTCCTGGCCGAGACCGGCGAGCGAGGCCAGCGTGCGCAGAAGCTGGTCGGCCACCTCATAGGCTTCCGCCTCGTTGTCGAGGTCGGCCGGGTGCAACGTCGCCTGGTCCTCGAGCGTGGCGAGGAGCTGCCACGCATCGATCGACAGCCGCTCGCGAATCACCGCGGCGGCGCTGCGCGCCATGCGCGCGACCGACAGCACCGAGCCGTAGTTGTCCAGGCTCGACAGCGCGTGCCGCGCGATGTCGAGCGCGCCGTTCTCGGCATGCTTGGCCGACACCGCGCCCCAGGCCTTGAGCTGGCGTCCGAGCCGGCGCAACGAGGCGGACACGTCGCCGAACGAGAGGTCCATCTCGGTCGAGCGCGCGCACAGGCAGCGCACCACCCGCGAGGTCGCCTCCGCGCGCTCGAGGTAACGGCCGTACCAGAACAGGTTGTCGGCGGCGCGGCTCGGCAGGTTGCCCATCAGGCGGCGGATGCGCACCTCCTCGCTCGCCGGCAGCAAGGTCTCCATCGCCACCGGTCGCGACGACAGCACCCAGACGTCGGCGGATTGCACGCCGTCGCCCATGGTCACGGCGCGCGCATCGGTGCGATCGGAGATGCGGCAGAAGCCACCCGGCATGACGTGCCAGCCGTCCGGCGTCACCGCCGCGAACACGCGCAGCACGAACGGCCGCGGCACCGGCCGCCCGTTCTGCCACACCGGCGTGGTGGAGAGGCGCACCACCTCCTGGCCCACGAAATCGAGTCCGCGCGTCTCGATGTCGCGGCGCAGCCGCTCGCGCTCATGGCTGGCAAGGTCGGCCGGCAACAGCGGTTGGCGCGTGTCGAAATCCGACAACGCGTCGTCGAACGCACCGGCGACCGCCATCGAGTCGAGATTGTCGAGCACCTTGCTTTGCGCGTTGGTCTGGCCGCACCACCAGGTGGCGATGTTGGGCATGGCGAGATCTTCGCCGAACAGGTGGCGCGCGATCTTCGGGATGAAGGCCATCAGCGCGCGCGCCTCGACGAAGCCCGCGCCCGGCATGTTCGAGACCACGGTGTGGCCGTTGCGCAGCGCCGAGACAAGGCCCGGGACGCCGAGCCGCGACGCGCCGTTGAGCTCGAGCGGATCGACAAAATCGCCGTCGACGCGGCGCCACAGCACGTCGGCGCGCTTCAATCCGGCGACGGTGCGGACATGCGCGCGGCCCTCGTGCACGACCAGGTCGTTGCCTTCGACCAGGGTGAAGCCGAGGTAGCGCGCGAGATAGGCCTGCTCAAAATAAGTGGCGCTATACGGACCGGGCGTCAGCAGGCAGATGCGCGGCTGTGACCGCTCGGCAGCGTTGTTCAGCGCCATGCGGAAATCGCGGAAGAACGGCGCCAGGCGCTCGACATTCATGTTGCGGTAGATCGCCGGGAAGGCGCGCGACATCACCAATCTGTTCTCGAGCAGATAGCCGGCGCCGGACGGCGCCTGCGCGCGGTCGCTGAGCACCCACCAGCGTCCGTCCGGACCGCGGCCCAGATCGGCGGCATAGAGATGCACCCAGTGCCCGCCAGGCGGTGTGACCCCGACCATCGGCCGCAGATAGTCGCGGCTGCCCGCGACCACCGCCGCCGGCAGCACGCCGTCGGCGACGAGACGATTGGGGCCGTAGACGTCGGCCAGCAACGCTTCGATCAGGCGCGCGCGCTGCGCGATGCCGGCGGAGATCGCCTTCCACTCGCCCTCATCGATCAGGAGCGGCAGGTGACTCATCGGCCAGGTGCGCTCGCTCGCCTCGCCGTGCACACGGTAGGAGATGCCCATCGCGCGGATGTGGCGGTTCGCCGCCGCGATCGAGCGCTCGATATCGGTGCCGCCAAGCAGACCGAGGAACTGCTGCCAGCACGGGCGCAGCGCGCCGTCCCGCCCGACGAACTCGTCGGGTACGTCCGGCAGCGGCGCGTAGTCCGTGGCGAGCGCGTTCAGAACTTCGGCGGCGGGCGCGGGCCTGTTCATGCGATGCCTGGAACGGAATCTACTCTCTTATCGGCCGTTGCTTCTCCGCAGATCGAGCGTCAGCGGAAACTCGCCGGTCGGCTCGTCGCGCGGAGAATCGATCGGTCCGACAGTATGTCCATGATCCTGGAAGCGCGCCAGCCGCCGCGCCTCCGCCTCGTAGGAATTCACCGGAAACGTGTCGTAGCTGCGTCCCCCCGGATGCGCGACATGGTAAACGCAGCCGCCGAGCGAGCGCCGATTCCATAAATCCACGAGGTCGAAGGTGAGCGGCGCGTGTACGGGAATTGTCGGATGCAGGCCGGCGCCGGGCTTCCAGGCCTTGAACCGCACGCCGGCGACGGCTTCGCCGGACACGCCGGTCGAGGTCATGGGCAGGCGGCGGCCATTGCACGTGATCGCATGGCGGCCGGCAACGAAACCGGTCGCCTTGATCTGCAGCCGCTCGACTGACGAATCGACGAAGCGCACGGTGCCGCCGGCGGTGCCCTCCTCGCCCAGCACGTGCCACGGCTCGAGCGCATGGCGCAGCTCGAGCTTGACGCCGCCGTATTCGACCGCGCCGTAGAACGGGAAGCGGAACTCGCGCTGCGCCTCGAACCAGCTCTGCTCGAACGCGTAGCCGGCGTAGCGCAGGTCGTCGAGCACGCCGCAGAAATCCTCCCACACGAAATGCGACAGCATGAAGCGATCGTGCAGCGCCGTGCCCCAGCGCACGAATCCGCCCTGTTGCGGCTCGCGCCAGAACCACGCGATCAGCGCGCGCAACAGCAATTGCTGCGCGAGGCTCATGCGCGGATCGGGCGGCATCTCGAACGAGCGGAACTCGATCAGCCCGAGCCGACCGGTAGGCCCTTCCGGCGAATAAAGCTTGTCGATGCAGATCTCGGCGCGGTGCGTGTTGCCGGTGACATCGACCAGCAGGTTGCGGAACAGGCGATCGACCAGCCACAGCGGCACCTTCTCGCTGCCCGGCGGCGGCATCTGCGCGAGCGCGATCTCGAGCTCGTAGAGGCCGTCGTGACGCGCCTCGTCGATGCGCGGCGCCTGGCTGGTCGGGCCAATGAACAGGCCGGAGAACAGATAGGACAGCGACGGATGGCGCTGCCAGTAGAGCAGCAGGCTGCTGAGCAGATCGGGCCGCCGCAGGAACGGCGAGTCGGGGGGCGTCGCACCGCCGAGCACGACGTGATTGCCGCCGCCGGTGCCGACGTGACGGCCGTCGATCATGTACTTGTTGGTGCCGAGCCGCGACTGCCGCGCCTCCTCGTAGAGCGCCGTGGTGGTGTCGACCGCCTCGCGCCAGGTCGCGGCCGGATGCACGTTGACCTCGATCACGCCCGGGTCGGGCGTCACCTTGATCACATTGAGCCGCGGATCGATCGGCGGCGGATAGCCTTCGACGTGGACCGTGCAGCCGGTCGCGCGCGCCGCCTCCTCGACCGCGGCGATGATCTCGAGATAGTCCTCGAGCCGCTCGACCGGCGGCATGAACACGCAGAGCCGGCCGTCGCGCGGCTCGATCGACAGCGCGGTGCGCACCGCGCCACCGATCGCCACCTGCTCGATCTGCGTCTGGCGCATCGCATCCGGCAGGTTCGAGCCGGTGTTGCTCATGGTGAGCACTTGCGTCGGCTGCGACGCGTCGGGCAGCGGCGCACGCGGCTCGGTCGGGTCCTGCGGATGGATGTAGGGATAGGCGGTCGGCGCAACATAAGGGAGCGCGCTCAGCGGCAGGCGGAATCCGACCGGCGAATCGCCGGGAACGAGAAACAGCTTGCCGCGCCGCAGGTCCCACTTCTCGCTGACCCAACGGCGGTCGCTGGCGACCGCGTTCCAGCGCTGCACCGGCAGCACGAAGCCGACCGGCTGTGACAGGCCGCGCTCGAACGTGCGCACCATGCGCGCGCGGGTCTCCGGATCGTCGAGCTTCGGATCGGTCGCCTCGACATTGAACGGCAGCTCGCCCTCCTTGAGCATCCAGTGCGCGGGATCCTCGTAGGCGGGCACTGCGAACTCCGCGCCGACGCCGAGCCGCTCGGCCACGTGGGTGGTGAGGCGTTCCGCATCGGCAATCGAAGCGTCGCGCGCTGCACTCTCGCGCGCGATCAGCGACGCATCGTGCCAGATCGACTGGCCGTCCTTGCGCCAGTAGATCGCAAAGGCCCACCGCGGCAGGCTTTCGCCGGGATACCATTTGCCCTGGCCGTAGTGCAGAAACCCGTTCGGCGCGAAGCGCTCACGCAGCCGCCGCGCCAGCTCGTCGGCGTGCTCGCGCTTGGTCGGCCCAACTGCCGCGGTGTTCCACTCCGCAGTCTCGAAATCGTCGATCGAGACGAACGTCGGCTCGCCGCCCATGGTGAGGCGGACGTCCTGCGTGACCAGGTCCTTGTCGATCGCGTCGCCAAGGCGGTCGAGCTTCTGCCACATCTCGTCGGAGAACGGCGAGGTCACGCGCGGCGCCTCGTGGATGCGCGCGACCTTCATCTCGAAGCTGAACTCGCAGTGCGCCGGGCTCACCATGCCGGTGATCGGCGCGGCCGAACGATGGTGCGGCGTTGCCGACAGCGGGATGTGCCCCTCGCCGCAGAGCAGGCCCGACGTCGCGTCGAGGCCGATCCAGCCCGCGCCGGGAATGTAGATCTCGGCCCAGGCGTGCAGATCGCAGAAGTCGTGATCGGTGCCCTTCGGGCCTTCGAGCGGATCGATATCGTGCTTGAGCTGGATCAGGTAGCCCGACACGAAGCGCGCGGCGAGGCCGAGATGGCGCGCGACGTGAACGAGCAGCCAAGCGGTGTCCCGGCACGAGCCGGAGCCGAGCTCGAGCGTCTCGTCCGGCTCCTGCACGCCCGGCTCCATGCGGATGACATAGCGGATCTGCTTTTGCAGGCGCGCGTTGAGATCGACCAGCAGCGGGATGGTGCGGATTTTTTCGCGCGGCAGTGACGCCACGAATGCAGTGAGGTGCGGGCCAACCTTCTCCGGCTCGAGATAGGCGGCGAGCTCGGCGCGCAGCTCGTCGGGATAGGCGAACGGAAACTCCTCCGCGTATGGCTCGACGAAGAAGTCGAACGGATTGACCACCGCCATGTCGGCGGTGAGATCGACGGCGACGCGGAACTCGTCGGTGGTCTCCGGGAACACGAACCGCGCGAACCAGTTGCCGTGCGGGTCCTGCTGCCAGTTGATGAAGTGGTTTTCCGGCGTGACTTTCAGCGAGTAACTGGGGATGCGCGTGCGGCTATGCGGCGCCGGCCGCAGCCGGATCACCTGCGGCCCGAGCGAGACCTGACGGTCATACTTGTAACGCGTGACGTGATGCAGTGAGCACAGGATCGACACGAAGAACCACCCGCTGGAGCGCCGACCTTATTATATGGGCGAACCTGCCCAGTGCGGTGGCCAAGGAATGGTCGGCAGTCGGCTGAATCAGCCTGAAATAACAATGGCCTAAGCTGGGGCTGCCTGGATTTTGATCAAACAGCGCCGCAATGGCAGGCAACGCTCACGACTTCGGCGGCGATGCCGTCACCCCGGCCAGCTTGCGGGCGCGCGCCTTCTTGTCCTCGATCTTCATGCCGCGCGCGATCTGGATGCGCTGCGCCTGCGGGGAGCCGGCGCCGTGCAGGCTCTCGGTCAGGTAGCCGACCGCGTTCCGCCCGATCGTCATGTTCTCGATCAGCCGCAGGATGCGCATGCGGTCGACCGTGTCGACGCCATCGCGGCCTTGCAGGAATTTGCGGATCAGCGGACCGATCTCGTTGTTCTGCAGATCCTTCTCCGAGGGCATGGTGACCACGAGCCCGCCGGCGATGTCCTGGGCGAGCCGCGAGATCTCGAACGGGAAGCGCGTGACGTTGTGCTTGGCCACGTTGGAGAGCATCTCGTCGTTGATATAGGCGCCGGACTCGGTCGCCTTCGAGCGGTACGCCCCCGCCATGCAGCTCGAGTAAATGGTCTCGTTGAGATGGGTCATCTCGACGAGCTTGTCCTTGATGTGCGACGCGCCCTCGACGCCGTTGTTCTCGGCCGCGGCCGCTGCCGCGCCGATCAGCACGTCGCCCAGGCCGGTTTTGCACACGTAAGAGGAGCGATGATAGGTGGTGAAGCGCTCGACCAGCGTGGTGGCGTATTCCCACTCGCCGTCGAGGAAGACGTGCGCGTAGGGCACGAACACGTTGTCGAACACGATCAGCGCTTCCTGGCCAGCGAACTGCGCGTTGCCGGCGTCGAGCGTGCCGCCATCGACGGCGCGCGTGTCGTTGGTCTGGCGGCCGACAATGTAAGTGAGCCCCGGCGCGTCGACGCGCACCGCGCCGACCACGGCGAAGTCGCGATCAGCTTCGGTCAGGCGCATGGTCGGCATGAAGATCAGCCAGTGCGAGTTGACCGCACCGGTCTGGTGCATCTTGGCGCCGGAGACGTAGATGCCGTCGTCATCGCGGCGCACCACGTGCAGGAACAGGTCGATGTCCTTCTGCTGGTGCGGCGCCTTGGAACGGTCGCCCTTGGGATCGGTCATGGCGCCGCCGATGACGATGTTGGCCTGCTGCGCGCGTTTGAGAAAGGCGAGGAAGCGCTGGTGGTAGTCGGCACCCGCCTTCTTTGCGTCGACGTCGAACGTCACCGAATGGCAGGTGCTGATGGCGTCGAGCCCGACGCAGCGCTGGAAGCAGGTGCCGGTGCGGCGCCCGAGCTCACGCTGCATCTCGTGCTTGGTGACGAGATCGTCCGGGCTCGCCGGCACGTGCAGGAAGCGATTGGTCTGGCAGCCGCCGATCTCGGTCTTCGCACTCGCGAGCTCCGGGCGCTCGGTGGCGAGCCGATAGGTTTCGGCCATCGCGTTGATCGACGGGCGTATGACCGGATGATCGACCGGCTCCGGCACGCGCTCGCCCATGAAGTAGACGTTCATGCGGCGGCCGCGCAGCGAGGCGAGATAGTCGTCCGCGGTGACGATCGGCCGCGCGAAGTCGGCCCAAAGTGTTTCGACGTCTTGCATCGGATCATCTCCTCCGCATCAAGCGCACGCGCTCACCATCTCCCGCAGCTTGTATCGGATGATCTTACCCGATCCGGTGCGCGGAATCTCGGCAATGACGTGAATCGCATGCGGAACCTTGTAGGCCGAGAGCTGCGCGCGGCAATGCGTCAGCAGCGCCTCGGTCTCGAACGCGTTGCCCGGGCGCGGAACCACGAACAGGGCCACCACCTCGCCGAGAGTCTCGTGCGGCACGCCGACCACGGCGCAATCGAGCACCGGCGCGAAGGTGTTCACGACCTCCTCGATCTCCGCCGGTGCGATGTTCTGGCCGCCACGGATGATCAGCTCCTTCAGCCGTCCGGTGATGGTGAGGAACCCGTTCTCGTCGCTGCGGGCAAGGTCGCCGGTGTGATACCAGCCGTTGCGCAGCGCCTTCGCGGTCTCCTCCGGCTTGTTGAGATAGCCGGGCATGACGTTCGGCCCGCGCACGATCAACTCGCCTTCCGCGCCGCGCGCGACGTCCGAGCCGCTCACCGGATCGATGATGCGGACCGCGAGGCCCGGCACCGGGAACCCGCACGAGCCGAGCACGCGCTGCCCGGTCGGCCAGTTCATGGTCACCATGGTCGAGGTCTCGGTGATGCCGTAGCCGTCGAGCAGCGGAATGCCGAGCCGTTGTTCGAATTCGCGGTTGAGCGTCGCCGGCATGATCGCGCCGGCCGAGATGCAGGTCCGAACGCCCGGAAACCTGGTCACGCCGCTGTCGCGAGCCGCTTGCAGGAGATAATGGAACATGGTCGGCACGCCGGGAAACACGGTGAATTCGCCGGTGCCGAGCACGCGAACGGCTTCGGTGGTGGAGAATTTCTCCATGATGTATTCGCTCGCGCCCGTCGCGAGCACGCCGAGCACCGACAGGTTGAGCGCGTAGGAGTGGAACAGCGGCAGCGGCGACAGCACCGTGTCGCGCTCGGTCAGGCCGGTGATCGGCGCCCAGCAGGCGGCGACGATCCAGAGCATGCCGTGCACGGTCAGCAGCACTCCCTTGGCGCGGCCGGTCGTCCCCGACGTGTAGAGAATGAACGCGGGCTCGTGCATCATCACGGGATCGCGCGGCGCGGACTTTGGCGCGGTGGCGACGAGCTCCTTATAGCGACGCGTGTCGATGGTGATCGCAAGATTCGGCGCGCCAGCCCTGAGCCTGCCGACCAGATCGCCGCGATCACTCGTGGTGACGATGGCCCGGCAGTTTGCATCGCTCAGCCGATAGGCGATCTCCGGCTCGGTCGCGTCGTAGCTGATCGGCACGCCGACCGCGCCGGCGCGCGCAATGGCGAAACACGTCTCGATCCATGGCACCGAGTTCGGCAGCAGGATGGCGACGGCGTCGCCGGCATTGACGCCGAGATCGGCGAGGTGGGCGCCGAGCCGGCCGGTCCGCTCATCGAGCTCCGCATAAGTGACGGCGGTGTGCGCATCGCGATAGGCGACCTTGCCGCCGCGCGCCGCCGTATGCCGGCGCAACAGCTCCGGGATCGGCGCAATCAGATCGGAATGCAACATGACGTTTCCTCGTACTCTTGTTTTTCTTGTCGCTCGTGCCGTCACACCATGCTGAAGCCGCCGCTGATGCTCAGCACCTGGCCGGTGATCCAGCCGCTCTTCGGCGACGCCAGCAGTGCGACCGTCGGCGCGATGTCCTCCGGGAGGCCGAGCCGCCGCACCGGATAGAGCTTCACCAGCTTCTCGCGGTTGGCTTCGACCCAGTCGCGGTCATGCGCGGTCTCGACGAGGCCGAGCGACACCGTGTTTGCGGTCGTTCCCGAGCGGCCGAATTCGCGGGCAAGCGATTTCATCAGCGCGACGACGCCGGCGCGCGCGGCGGCCACGATAGCAAGGCCCGACTCGCCGACGCGCGAGGAATCGCCGATCACGCTGATGATGCGGCCGTTCTTGCCGTTCTCGAGATGCGGCGCTGCGGCATGGCAGCAATGAATCGCGCCGTAGAGGCAGGTGTCGATCTGGCGGCGCCAGTCCTCCGGCCTGGTCTCGACGAAGCGCTGGCGCAGCGCGAGGCCCGCATTGTTGACCAGGATGTTGAGTCCGCCGAGCTCCTTCACCACGCCGTCGACCATCGCCTTGACCGACGCGAGATCGGCGACGTCGCCTTGGAACGCCTTGGCGTTGCCGCCGTTCGCCTTGATCTCGCCGACCAGCGCCTCGGCCTTGTCGCGCGAGGAATGATAATTGACCGCGACCGCCGCACCTTCGGCGGCGAGCGTGAGCGCAATCTCACGGCCGACGTCGCGCGCCGCGCCGGTCACCAGCGCGACCCTGCCCTTCAGGTTCAAATCCATAGGTCCTCCTTCACGATTTGGCGCTGCGCGCCGAAACAAGCCGGAACAGCCGCTCCGGCGTGACCGGAAGCTCGTTGATGTCGATGCCGAGCGGCGCGAGCGCATCGGCGACGGCGTTGGCGATCGCGGCAGGCGCACCGATGGTTCCGCCCTCGCCCATGCCGCGGAAGCCGCCGAGCGTGGTCGGCGACACGGTCTCGAGATGCACCACGTCCATGTGCGGGATCTCGCAGGCCGAGGGCACCAGGTAGTCGACCAGGCTCGCAGTGTGGATCTGGCCCTCGCCGTCGTAGACCACCTCTTCGTAGAGCGCGGCGCCGACGCCCTGCGCGACGCCGCCATGCACCTGGCCGTCGACGATCAGCGGATTGATGATGCGGCCGCAATCCTCGGCGACGACGAAGCGCTCGATGCGGACCTCGAACGTCTCCGGGTCGATGTCGACGGCAGCGATGTGCGTCGCCGAGGTGGTGGTGCCGAACACCGGATCGTAGGTCTTGGTCGCGGCGAGCTCGTCGCGCGCGTCGGGCGGCAGCCGGCCCATCTCGGCATAGACCGCGCGCGCGATCTCACGGAACGTGACCGAACGATCGGTGCCGGTGATCGAGATGCGCCCGTCGCGCGCGACCAGGTCGCTCGCCGAGGCCTCCAGCAGATGGGAGGCGGCGTTGAGCAGCTTCTCGCGCACCGCGTCGGCGGCGAGTGTCGCTGCGCCACCGGCGAGCACGGTGCTGCGGCTCGCATAGGTGCCGGTCGACACCGCGACGGCGGCGCTGTCGCCCTGCACGATGCGGATGTCGTCGACGCGTGCGCCGAGATGCTCGGCGATCACTTGCGCGAGCGTCGTCTCCAGGCCCTGCCCGTGCGACGCGACGCCGAACGCGGCGGTGATGGCCCCGGTCGAATCGATGCGGATGCTGGCCGTCTCGGTGCCGGTATTGATCGGCATGCCCGGCGCGACGGAGATGCGCGAGCCGATACCGGTCAGTTCCGCGTAGCAGGCGATGCCGATGCCGAACCAGCGGCCGGCGGCGCGCGCCTCGGACTGCGTCGTGCGCAGCTTCTCGTAGCCGATCGCGTCGCAGGCAGCCAACAGGCCTTCGCTGAAACCGGAGCGGTCCCACACGATGCCGGAGCCGATCTTGTAGGGAAACTCCTCGGCGCGGACGAGATTGCGCAGCCTGATCTCCTTCGGATCGAGGCCGAGCCGCGCCGCCGCCATGTCCATGAGCCGCTCCATGACGAAGGTCGAGATCGGCCGGCCGACGCCGCGATACGGGCCGGTCGGCGCCTTCGAGGTGGCGACCGCCTGCACGCGTCCGCGGTAATGCTCCAGCCGATACGGGCCGGGCAGGAAGCTCACCACCTGGACCGGCTCGAGCGCCGCGGTCCACGGATAGATCGAGTAAGCGCCGATGTCGCCGAGCGCATCGGCGGATAGTGCGAGCAGCTTGCCGTCGCGATCGAGCCCGAGCTCCGCGTCGATGATCTCATCGAACGCCTGGCTGGTGCTGGCCAGGTCCTCCATGCGGTCGCTGGTCCATTTGACCGACCGGCCGAGCGAGCGAGCGGCGGCGCAGACGAAGATCTCCTCCGGATAGAGCGAGCCCTTGCCGCCGAAGCCGCCGCCAACATCCGGCGCGATCACCCGGAGCCGGTGCCCGGGCATGTCGAGCGCATCCGCAAGCGCGTCACGCACCACACCCGGTACCTGCGTCGCCGAGTAAAGCGTGAGCGCGTCGCGGCCGGCGTCGTACTCGGCAAGACACGCGCGCGGCTCGATCGCGACTGGCGTCTTGCGCCGCATGCGGAAGCGCGCCTTCATGCGGACCGGCGCTGTGGCGAGCGCGGCGTCGACGTCGCCACGCTTGAACTCGCGCGACAGGATCACATTGGTGCCGGCCTCCTCGTGGAGCAGCGGCGCGCCCGGTTGCGCAGCGTCCGCCGCATCGGTGACGAACGGCAGCGGCTCGGCATCGATGTCGATCAGCTCGAGCGCGTCCTCGGCGAGATAGCGGCTTTCGGCGATCACGCCGACCACCGGCTCGCCGACATAGCGCAGTTTTTCACGCGCGAGCGGCCGGATCGGCGTCGCATAGTAGCTCTTCATGCGCGACGTCGCCCTGAGCGGCTTCACGACGTCTTCGAGATCGTCCGCCGTCAGCACGGCGACAACGCCGGGCGCCGCGCGCGCGGCGGTCACATCGATGGCGCGGATGCGGGCATGCGCATGGTCGCTGCGGCGGAACGCGACATGGAGCACGCTCGATACCTGCCGGTCGTCGACGAACGCGCCGCGCCCGGCGAGCAGGCGCGGGTCCTCGGTGCGCTTGATGCGCGCGCCGATGATCTTCGGCCGGGCGTGGATGTCCGCCGGCTCAGTCATAGACGTCGGCTCCCTTGCGCAGGCCGTCCCATTGCCCAGCATCATGACCGCAGATGATCTTGGCGCCGCCGGCCTCGATCTTTCGCACCTCGGCGAGCGACTGCGTCAGCGCATCGGCATTCCAGGTGTTGCGCGGGAGAAAATCGTTGCCAAGCGTGGCGTAGAGAGTGACCGTATCGGCGGCAAGAAAGAATGCGCCGCTGCGGTCGAGCGCCACATGCGCGCCGATGCTTCCCGGTGTGTGGCCGGGCAACGGGATGAGCACGATGCGTCCGTCGTCGAACAGGTCGCGCTCGCCGGCAAGCGCGTCAATCGGCCGGTCGTTCACCCATTCCGCCGCAAGATAGCCGGACGCTTCGGCGTTCGGTTCACGTGCCGCCGCCATCTCGCGGGCATGGATCACGAATGTCGCCTTCTTGAAGAAGGCGTTGCAACCGCAGTGATCCGGATGCAGGTGTGAGCACACCACGACGTCGATGTCGTCGGGTTTGAGCCCGATGGCGGCGAGTGCCGTCAGCACGTTGTCGCCCGGCGGCATGATCGGCACCATCAGCTTGCCGAGGCCGCCCCAGCGCGCCTCCGGATTCTCGGCGGCGGACGGGTGACATCCGGTATCGAACAGCACGTTTCCCTCGGGATGGCGCAGCAGCACGCAGCCGACCGGCAGCTCGATCGTGTCCGTGCGCTCGGCATCGGGGAGGAAGATGCTCTTACGCATCCGCAGGCGCCCGCCGGACAGGAAATGCAGCTTCATCGGCCGCCTCCCTTGCCGGCATCGACCGCGGCGCGGATCGCATTGACGATGTGCTCGTAGCCGGTGCAGCGGCAGAGGTTGCCGGACAGTCCCTCGCGGATATCGTCGTCGGTCGCGAGCGGATATTTCCGCATCAGATCGGTCGTGGTCATCAGCATGCCGGGCGTGCAGAAGCCGCATTGCAGCGCGTGGTGCTCGCGGAACGCCTCCTGCAAGGGATTCAGACGGTTGACCGTGCCGAGGCTCTCGACCGTCTCGACGCGGCAGCCGTCGAGCTGCACGGCGAAGAGGAGACACGAGCGCATGCTGTCGCCGTCGATCAGCACCGTGCAGGCGCCGCAGACGCCGTGCTCGCAGCCGACATGGGTGCCGGTCAGGCCGAGCGTGTGGCGCAGGAAATCGGCCAGCAGCAGGCGCGGCTCGACCTCGCGCTCGTAGACCGTGCCGTTCACGGTCACCTTGACCGGACGCTTGCTCATGGCGCGTCTCCGCAGGCGCGCCGCCAGGCGGCGCGCAGCGCGCGGCCGGCGAGAACGCCGACCAGATGGCGCCGAAAATCGGCGGAGGCGTGCAGGTCGGTCGCCGGCTCGGCCGCGGCGCGCACCGATGCGATCGTCCCGTTAAGTGCTCCTGGCGAGAGCACTTTTCCGACCAGCATGTCTTCGGCCTCGTCGACGCGGCGTGGCGTCGGCGCAACCCCTGTCATGGCGATGCGAGCCTCCGTGATCCTTCCGTCCGCCACCGTCACGGTCGCGGCGACGGCGGCGAGCGCGAAATCACCGCTCCGCCGCGCCACCTCCTCGAAACCCCAGCCGGTCGACGGCGGCAGTTTCGGCAACGTGATCTCGGTCACTACTTCGTCAGCCGCGAGATCGACGGTCAGCGCATCGATGAAAAAGTCGCGCGCGGCGAGCGTGCGGCGTCCTTTTGGTGACGCGATCGTCAATGCTGCGTCGAGGAGCAGCGCCAGCATCGGCAGCTCCGCCGCCGGATCGGCATGCGAGAGACTGCCGCCGATGCTGCCGCGATTGCGGATCGCGAGATGCGCCACGTGGGTCATCGCGCAGGCGAGCACGGGAAAATGCTGCGCGATCAACGGCGACGTCTCGAGCTTGTGGTGACGTGTCAGCGCGCCGACGCGGATCGCGTCGCCGGCGTCCTCGATGGAGGCGAGCCCGGGAATCCGGTTGATATCGACCAGCACCGACGGCTTCAGCAGGCGGAAGTTGAGCATCGGCACCAGGCTCTGGCCGCCGGCGAGAATCTTCGCGTCGCCGCCCGCCGCCGCCAGCGCCGCGACGGCAGAGTCGACGCTGTCCGCAAGGATATAGTCGAATGCCGGCGGTTTCATGCGTGACGCCGCCTCCTTGTGTCCCCGCAACCCCGGCCTCCAGGCATGACGGAAGTTGCGCCGCCGGGTTGCATTTGTTACTTTCATAAGTAGACTATGGTCGATACGAATGAGTCAAGCCGAGTTGCCGGAGCGAGCATGAGCCAAGCGACGAGCCTTCGGCGTCAGGCGCGCGTGCCGCGCGAAGCGCGGCCGCGGCGCGCGAAGTCGGCGCGTGTCGTGCACGAGCGGAACTGCTCAGTCGGCCGCACCGTCGCGATCCTCAGCGACAGCTGGGCGTTCCTGGTGCTGCGCGAGAGCTATTTCGGCGCGACGCGGTTCGAGACGTTCCAGTCCGCGCTCGGCATTCCGCGCCAGACGCTCACCGAACGCCTGCGCATGCTCACGGCGCAAGGACTGCTGCGCAGCGTGCAATATTCCGAACGGCCGAAGCGTTCCGAATATCGCCTCACCACCATGGGCCTCGATCTCTATCCGGTGATGCTGGCGCTGCTCGCGTTCGGCGACAAATGGCTGCAGCGCGGCAAGCCGCCGATTTTTCTCGTCCATAATCAGTGCGGCAACGTGTGCCGGCCGATGCTGGCCTGCCTCCACTGCAAGCAGGAGGTGGACGCCCGCACCGTGACGTTCCGCGACGGGCCCGGTGCCGGCGCGAGCCCGGTGCTCGATGCGAAACGCAACCGGCGCTCCTCCGATCCGGCGGTGCTCGACCGTGGGCGGCCGAGTTCGGTCGCGCAGACGCTCAAGGTGATCGGCGACCGCTGGAGCTTCATGGTGATCCGCGAGGCCTTCTTCGGCATCCGTCAGTTCGACGAGCTGCAGTCGAAGCTCGGCATCGCCTCGAACATCCTGACCGACAGGCTCAACCGGCTGGTCGCCGAGAGCATCTTCGTGCGGCGCAAATACCAGGACCTGCCCGAGCGATTCGAGTACCGTCTCACCGACAAGGGCCGCGATCTCTATGGTCCGCTGATCGCCATGCTGCGCTGGGGCGACCGCTGGCTCGCGCGCGACGAGCCGCCGCTGATCCTGACGCATGTCGGTTGCGGCGCGGATTTCGATCCCACCGTGGTGTGCGATCATTGCCGCAAGCCGCTCAAGGCCAAGGACATGAGCTACCGGCTGAACTATCGGCCCAAGGCCGATGGGCGGCCATTGAAGGTGGGGCGGCCGATCGCCGCCGACTCCGAGGCTTGACTCGGGCGCGGCCTTGAATTGACATGCATTACTAGACTGACGTGCGAGGCGTGACGTGGGGGAGTTCGGACGATGCTCATCAAACGGATGCTGAGCTTCGTTGACGAGGTGGGCGTCGAGGCCGGCCAGGCGGTCGATCCGCCGCTGCGCAAGGTCGCCGTCGTTGCCGTGATCGACAATCCTTTCGCCGGACGCTTCGAGCGCGACCTCGGCCCGCTGACCGACGCGAGCGCCGAGATCGGCCGGCGCATCTGCGCGCACGCGATCGCGCTTTTGTCCCCATACAAGCCGCAGAGCTACGGCAAGGCCGCGATCATCGGCATGAACGGCGAGCAGGAGCACGGCGTCGCCATGCTGACCACCGTGTTCGGCAACGTGATGCGTGACGCCGCCGGCGGCGGCAAGGCCTGGATCTCCTCGATCACCAAGCGCGCCGCGCCCGGCGCGACCATCGACATTCCGTTCGCGCACAAGGACGCGCTCTATGTGCGTTCGCATTACGACGGGATCACCATCACGCTTTCGGACGCGCCGCTCCCGAACGAGCTCGCGATCATCGCTGCCTACGCCAATCGCGGCCGCCCGAACCATCGCGTGGGCGGACTGGCCGTGAGCGAGATCAAGGGCATCGACGGACTGACCTGAGGCCGCGAGGAGCCGATCATGACCACATGCAAGACGGGCGCAGAGCACATCAGGTCCCTCAAGGACGGCCGCACCGTCTATATCGACGGCCAGCTCGCCGGCGACGTCACCGAGCACCCGGCGTTCCGCAACGCGATCAAATCCGCGGCGATGCTCTACGATTTCCAGGCGAGGCCCGAGAATGCGGAGCTGATGACGTTTGCCCCGCCGGGCTCGAACCGGCGGATCAGCCGCGCCTGGCAGATCCCGCGCAACTACGCGGAGATGGTGCAGCGTCGCAAGGCGCTGCAGGCCTGGGCCGCGCTGTCCTATGGCTTCATGGGCCGCTCGCCGGACCACCTCGCCTCGGCGCTGGTCGGCCAGCGCATCGGCATCGACGTGTTCCGCAAGCACGGTGAGGACCGCGCCAAGGCGTTCGAAGGCTATTTCGAGGAAGCAAGCCGCAACGATTACTTTCTCACCTACGTGATCATCAATCCGCAGTCGGAGCGCGCCAAGGACTGGGGCGACCAGAAGGAAGAGCTGGTCGCGCGCATCGTCGACGAGGATTCCGGCGGCATCACCATCCGCGGCGCGAAGATGCTCGGCACCAGCTCGATCATGGCCAACGAAGTGTTCGTCGCCAACCTGCAGCCGCTCAAGCCCGGCGAGGAGGCGCTCGCGTTCTCCTGCGCGCTGCCGATGAACGTGAAGGGCCTGCGCGTCCTCTCGCGCAAGTCCTACGAGGCCGCGGCGGTGTCGATGTTCGACAACCCGATCTCGTCGCGTTTCGACGAGAACGACGCGCTGATCTATTTCGACGACGTCAAGGTGCCGTGGGAGCGCGTGTTCGTCTGTCGCGACACCGACATGTGCCGCGCGCAGTTCCACGACACCGCGGGACATGCCTACCAGAACTACCAGGCACAGATCCGCCTGTCCGTGAAGATCAGGTTCCTGACCGGCCTCGCGCACCGCATCACCGAGGCGATCGGCACCACCAACATCCCCTCGGTGCGCGAGCAGCTCGGCTATCTCGCGGCGCAGAGCAGCATGGTGAACGCGATGATGGCCGGCATGGAAGCCGAGGGCACGATGCGCGGCGAGTGGTACGTGCCGAACAAGCATTTCATGTACTCGGCGCAGGTGCTGACGCAGGATCTCTATCCGCGTGTGGTCAATTCGCTGCGCGAGCTGTCGGGCGGCGCGCTGATCATGCTGCCGTCGTCGATCCACGACTTCGCCGATCCGGAGCTGCGCAAGATCATCGGCGTGACGCAGCGTGCCGCCAACATGGGCCCGGAGGAGAAAGTCAAGTTCCTCAAGGCGGCGTGGGACGCGGTCGGCTCGGAGTTCGGCTCGCGCCATACGCAATACGAGATGTTCTACGCGGGCGCCCGCTTCGTCACCAGCGGCCACAGCTACCGCACCTTCGATTGGAGCGACGCGACCGGCATGGTCGACGCCCTGATGGGTTCGTACGACCTCGCGAGCGAGCTCGACCACAAGAAGCATTGAACGGATGTCATGAAAGTCGCGATCGTCAATCTCGGTCAGATCGTATCCGGCGACTGGCACGCGCCGTTCGTTGCCGGCGATTCGATCGTCATCGACGGCGAGCGCATTTCCTCCGTGGGCGCCACCCCGGCGAATGTCGACGATGCCGACGTGGTGATCGACGCCGGCGGCATGACGGCGATCCCGGGCCTGATCGACTCGCATGTCCACATCACGTTCGGCGACTACACGCCGCGCCAGCGCACGGTCGGCTATCTCGAAAGCTACCTGCATGGCGGCGTCACCACGTCGATCTCGGCCTCGGAGGTGCACGTGCCCGGGCGGCCGCGCGACGTCGAGGGCGTCAAGGCGCTCGCCGTTGCAGCGCAGCGCTGCTTCGCCGACTTCCGGCCAGGCGGCATGCGCGTGATCGCTGGCTCGGTCATCCTCGAGCCCGGCCTGCAGAAGTCCGACTTCACGGAGCTCGCGCAAAAAGGTGTGCGCCTGGCGAAAGCCGGCTTCGGCGCGGTGAAGACCGCGTACGACTACGTGCCGCTGGTCGCCGACGCGAAAGCCGCGGGCCTGATCACCACCTGCCACACCGGCGGCTCGTCGATCCCGGGCTCGGGCGCGATCACCGGCGATCATCTGCTCAAGATGCATCCGCACGTGTCGTTCCACATCAATGGCGGCCCGACCGCCATGCCGGACGCCGATTTCGAGCGCGTCATCACCCAGTCGACCATGGCGCTGCAGGTGTGCACCGCCGGCAACCTGCGCACCACGCTCCTCTGCGCCCGGCTCGCCGCGCAACACAACGCGTTCGACCGCTTCATCATCGCGACCGATACGCCGACCGGCAGCGGCATCATGCCGCTCGGCATGCTCTATACGATGGCGCATCTCGCGAGCCTGACCGACATGCCGCCGGAGCGCTTCGTCTGCGCCGCGACCGGCAACAATGCGCGCGTCTACGGGCTCGACTCCGGCTTCATCACGCCCGGCAAGGCCGCCGATATCGTGCTGCTCGATGCGCCGGACGGCGGCACCCAGTCGACTGCGCTCGCCGCCATCAAGCACGGCGACATCGCCGCGATCGGCGGCGTGATCACCGCAGGCGTGCCGCGCTTCATCGGGCGAAGCCGCAACACGCCGGCGACGACGCGCAAGGCGCGGGTCGCGCGCTCGCGCGTCATGCAGGATTTCTCGGGCGCGGGGCACTGAGCAGATGATCTTCCAGCAGCTGATCAACGGCCTGATGCTCGGCGCATCCTATGCGCTGGTGGCGATCGGCTACACCCTGATCTTCGGCGTGCTGAAGCTCCTCTACTTCGCGCATGGCGAAGTGTTCATGGTCGGCGCCTTCGTCGGGCTCTATCTCGTCATCCTCGGCCACGCCAACATCTATGTCGCGCTGATCGGCGCCATGATCGCCTGCGGCCTGCTCGGCATCATCGCCGTCTACGTGTCGGTGCGGCCGGTGCCGAAGGACCGCCCGCTCGCGCCGCTGATCAGCACCATCGGCCTGACCATCATCCTGCAGAACCTCGCCGTCTACATGTTCGGCGGTCAGCAGATGGCGTTCCCGGAGACCATCAGGCAGGAGCTTTACCACCTCGGCCCGGTCACCATCTCGTCGGTGCAGATCTTCATCCTGGCGATCGCCATCACCTTGATGCTGGTGCTGTGGCTGTTCATCGAGCACTCCAAGACCGGCCGCGCCATCCGCGCCACCGCGGAGAACCATGAGACCGCGGCGCTGCTCGGCGTCGACGTCAACCGCGTGGTGCTGATCACGTTCGTGATCGGCTCCGGCATCGCCGGCGTCGCCGGCGTGCTCGACGGCATCAAGAACAGCGGCGTCTCGCCGTTCATGGGCCTCGGCGCCGCGGTCAAAGGCCTGATCGTCATGCTGCTTGGCGGGCTCGGCAACGTGCCGGGCGCGATGGTCGCGGGCCTGATGCTCGGCATGATCGAGATCCTGTCCGCCGCCTATATCGGCACCACCGAGCGCGACTTCTTCTCGTTCCTGATCCTGATCCTGATCCTGCTCTACAAGCCGACCGGCCTGTTCGGCACCCGCACGATCGAAGAAAGATAGCGATGTTCGAAGGGCTGCTCGACGGTTACACGCGCTCGCTGCTGATCTTCGCCGGTATCAACGTGATCGCCGCGTACAGCTTCTATGCACCGTTCAAGACCGGCCAGGTCTCGCTCGGCCAGGCCGGCTTCATGGCGGTCGGCGCCTATGCGTCGGCGATCCTCACGCAGAAATTCGGCATCCCGTTCGCGGCGGCGCTCATCTTCGGCGGCGTGGTCGGCGGCATCGTCGGCGTCGCGGTCGGCTTCCCGGCGCTGCGCATCAAGGGCATCTATCTCCTGCTCCTGACGCTTGGCTTCGCCGAGATCATCTCGGTGATCGTGCTGAGCTGGGACTATGTCGGCGGCGCCCAGGGCTTCCGCAAGATACCGTTCAACCGCTACACGCTCGACTACGTCATCGCCATCATCGCCGTGCTGCTGGTTCTGTTCGCGCGGCTCGAGCGCTCGAGCCTCGGCCGCGCCATGGATTCGATCCACCAGGACGAGACCGCCGCCGAGGCGATGGGCATCGACGTGGTGCGCATCAAACTGCTCGCGTTCGGCCTCGGCGCGATGATCGCTGGCCTCGCCGGCGCGCTCTACGCGCACCATGCGACCTTCATGGACTCGACCACGTTCAACGTCATGATGGGCGTCGAGATCCTGATGTTCGTCGTGGTCGGCGGCGGCAGTACGTTCCTCGGACCGCTGGTCGGCGCCGCGGTGCTCAACATCATTCCGGAGATCCTGCGCGCGCTGCGCGACTGGCTGGAGCTCCTCCCGGTCGCCTGGACCAATTTCTACCCGATGAACCGGGTCTACGATTTCCTGCACGACTTCCTCGACTTCGAGAACGCCAAGCGGCTGATCGCCTATGGTGTCATCCTCATCATCATGATGATCGTCCGCCCCGACGGGCTGCTCACCCGCGACGGCCTGCGCCGCCTGTCGCCCGCGCGATGGAAGCTCAAACATGCCTGACGCCCCGGCCAACGGCGTGTGTCTCGCGATCGAAGGGCTGACCAAGCGCTTCGGCGGGTTCTACGCGCTCAACGACCTCCATATGCAGGTCGCGACCGGGCACATTCACGCGCTGATCGGGCCGAACGGCGCCGGCAAGACCACCTTCTTCAATCTGGTCACCGGCGTGCTGCCGGCCGACACCGGGCGCATCCTGTTCGAGGGCAAGCTGGTCGACGACGCGCGGCCATCCAAGCGCACCTTGCGCGGCATTGCGCGCACGTTCCAGAACATCCGCTTGTTCCCGCACCTGAGCGTGCTCGAGACGGTGATGATCGGCGCGCATTGCCGCGCCTTCCCGTCGGTCGTCGCCGCGCTCGGCAAGGCGGTGCTGCAGCCGCCGTTCGGCGAAGCCGGCGAGGAGCGCACGATGCGCGACCGCGCGATCGAGCTGCTCGCGTTCTTCGGCCTCGCCGAGCGGCAGGATGCCAAGGCCTCCGACCTGCCCTACGGCGACCAGCGCAAGCTCGAGATGGCGCGCGCGCTGGCGACCGAACCGCGGCTCCTGCTGCTCGACGAGCCGGCCGCCGGCATGAACCCGCACGAGACGCTCGAGCTCGACGAGACGATCAAGAAGATCCGCGACCGTGGCGTCACCGTCGTCCTGGTCGAGCACGACATGCGGCTCGTCATGGAGATCTCCGACCGCATCACCGTGCTGAATTTCGGCACGCGCATCGCCGACGGCGTGCCCGGCGAGATCCAGAGCAACCCGGCGGTGATCGAGGCCTATCTCGGCGAGGACGTGAAGCTATGACCATGCTCTCCGTCAAAGGCCTGCGCGCCGGCTACGGCAAGATTGAGGTGCTGCACGGCGTCGACCTCGCGATCGAGCGCGGCCAGATCGTCACGCTGATCGGCGCCAACGGCGCCGGCAAGACGACGCTGCTGAAAACTGTATCCGGCCTGATCCGTCCGACCGGCGGTACGGTGGAATTCGAAGGCAGCAACATCGCGCGCCGGCCGGCGCACAAGATCGTCGGCCTCGGCATGAGCCACGTGCCGGAGGGCCGTGCCATTCTCAAGCGCATGACGGTGCTCGACAACCTGCGCATGGGCGCCTATGTGCGCAGCGACGCCGAAATCAACCACGACATCGACAAGGTGTTCGAGCGTTTCCCGGTGCTCGGCGAGCGACGCAGCCAGCTCGCCGCGACGCTTTCGGGCGGCGAGCAGCAGATGCTGGCGATCGGCCGTGCGCTGATCGCGCGCCCTCGCCTGCTCCTGCTCGACGAGCCGTCACTCGGGCTCGCGCCGAAGTTCGTCACCCGCATCTTCCTGACGCTGCGTGAGCTCAAAGCGGAGGGCAAGACCGTTCTCCTGGTCGAGCAGAACGCGCGGCAGGCGCTGCAGGTGGCGGACTTTGCCTATGTCATGGAGCGCGGACGTATCGTGTTGTCCGGCACCGGCGCCAGGCTGCTCGACACCCCGGAGGTGCAGTCGACTTACCTGGGCCAGCGCGCCGCATGAGGGGGCGCGATCACCTGAACTATAGTGTGTGGAGGGAAGGCATGTCGCAGATGGCAGTTGCAGGTCGTTCATCGGTGCTTCTGGAGGATTGAGATCATGAGTCATTCGCAGAAAATCCTGGCGGCGGCCGCCGTCGCCGTGCTCGCGCTGGCGGGCGCTTCGACCGCGGACGCGGCGAATCTCGCCGGCCGCAGCGTCAAGATCGGCTGCCAGGTCTCGCTGACCGGCAAGGGCGCCGAATGGGGCCAGGGCGCGAAAGCCTCGATGGAGATCGCCGTCGAGGAGATCAACGCCAAGGGCGGCGTCGGCGGCATCCCGATGGAGCTCGTCTGCTACGACACGCAGACGCTCGAAGCCGAAGCGCTCAAGACGGTGAGCCGGCTGGTCGAGCGCGACAAGGTGCTGGCGATCTCCGGGCCGTGCTTCTCGTCGGAGTTCGAGGCGATTGCGCCGCAGCTCGACGAGCAGCTCAAGACCGTCATCAACTCGTTCTGCTCGGCCAAGCCGGGCCTCTCGGCGATGAGCAAGTGGGCGTTCCGCAACACGCTGACCAGCGACAAGCAGCTCACGCCCGTGGTCGCCGCCTGGGTCAAGGACTACAAGCCGAAGAAGGTCGTCATCATCTATGACGCCGAGGACGCGGTCTCGAAGGCTGAGGGCGTCAGCGTGCTGCCGGCGCTGTTCAAGCAGCACGGCGTCGAGGTGCTCGACATGCTGAGCTACCGCACCAAGGACACCGACTACTCGGCGCAGGTGACCAAGGCGAAGTCGCTCGGCGCCGAAGGCATCGGCTTCGGCTCCTGCTATCAGAACGCGGCGGCGATCGCGAAGGAGATGCAGAAGCAGGGCCTCAACGTGCCGATGATCGGCGGCGCCTGCGCCAGCGCGCCGGGCTTCATCGAGATCGCCGGCAAGGCGGCGGAAGGCGCCTACATGTCGACGGCGGCGTGGCTCGACGATCCGCGCCCCGAGGTGCAGGCCTATCTGAAGAAGGTGATGGCGAAGCTCGGCGGCGCCAAGCCGCCCTATAGCGGCCCACGCGCCTACGACATCATCTACTCGTACAAGTACTGCATCGAGCAGTCGGGCGTCACCAACAAGCCGGAAGATCTCGCGGCGGACCGCGACCGCATGCGCGAATGCCTCGGCAAGCTGAAGGGCTTCCCGGGCGTCGCCGGCGAGATCACCATGAACGAGGTGCGCGACGGCGCCGGCTCCAGCGCGATTCTCAAGGTGGTGAACGGGCAGTACGTGAACGTGGCGGGAAAGTAGCTGCCACCGATCTCAGGTTTACCCGAGATCGGCATTTTTTGTGCGCAAGTCGGCTACAGCCGACTTTGCGATGTTCGAGACGCGCGCCTGGCAGCCTAGCCACGTGGGGCAAGGCTCGTCCGGCGCGCTCCTCACCATGAGGCCTCCGAGAGGTGGCGCCTTCCTTCGGCCGCGCAGCACACTCCGACCTCATCCTGAGGAGCGGTCCGAAGGACCGCGTCTCGAAGGATGGCCGCCCGTCACCACCTATCCCGCTCAGCCCACGTCCGGCAACCGGTCGAGCAACTTGTCGAGGGTGATCGGATAGTCGCGCACGCGCACGCCGGTCGCGTTGTAGATCGCGTTGGCCACCGCCGCACCGCTGCCGCAGATGCCGAGCTCGCCGACACCCTTCGCCTTCATCGGCGACGACAACGGATCGGGCTCATCGAGAAAGATCACCTCCTGGTGCGGAATGTCGGCATGGACCGGCACCTCGTAGCTGGCGAGGTCGTGGTTGACGAAGAAGCCGTGCCGCTTGTCGACCACCTGCTCCTCCATCAGCGCCGCGCCGACGCCCATGGTCATCGCGCCGATGATCTGGCTGCGCGCCGACTTGGGATTGAGGATGCGGCCGCAAGCGCATGCCGCAAGCATGCGCCGCACGCGGACTTCACCGGTTGCCGCGTCGACGCCGACCTCGGCGAACTGCGCACCGAACGTCATCTGCTGGTACTTCCGCTGCAGGTCGCCGAACTCGATCGTATCCTCGGCAACGAGGCCGGTCGCGCCCGCGGCCTCACTCAAAGGCACGCTGCGATTGCCCGAGCAAACCTGGCCGTCGGCAAACTCCGCGTCGGCCGAGTTGACGCCAAGTTTCTGCGCCACGGCCTCGCGCAGCTTGATGCAGGCGGCATAGACGCCGGAGGTCGAGCTGTTCGCGCCCCACTGACCGCCCGAACCCGACGATACGGGAAACGCGGAGTCGCCCAGACGAACCACCACCTTGTCGATCGGCACGCCCATCATCTCGGCCGCAGTCTGGGCGATGATCGTGTAGCTGCCGGTGCCGATGTCGGTCATGTCGGTCTCGACCGTAACGACGCCGCGAGCGTCGAGCCGCACACGCGCTGCCGACTTCATCACCGGATTGTCGCGGTAGGCAGCGGCGACGCCTATGCCGAGCAGCCAGCGCCCGTCGCGCAGCCTGCCCGGAGCCGCGCTGCGCCTGCTCCAGCCGAAACGATCAGCGCCGGTGCGCAGGCATTCGACCAAATGGCGTTGCGCGAACGTCCGCTCGGGCCGTTCGGGATCGACAGCGGTATCGTTGAGAATGCGGAACTCTATCGGGTCCAGCCGAAGCTTTTCCGCCATCTCGTCGATGGCGATCTCCATCGCCATCGATCCGGGCGCGTCACCCGGCGCCCGCATGGCATTGCCCTCGGGCAGATCGAGCGCGGCGAGCCGCGACGTGGTCATACGGTTGGCGCCGGCATAGACCACGCGTGTCGATCTGACCACCGACTCGGGTTTGCCGCCGGGCTGGTCGCCGGACCAGCTCTCGTGCCCGATCGCGGTGATCTTGCCGTCCCGGGTCGCGCCGATGCGGATGCGCTGGATCGTCGCCGGCCGATGCGTCGTGTTGTTGAACATCAAGGGCCGCGTCAGCGCCACCTTCACCGGCCGCCCGGCCGCGCGCGCGCCAAGCGCCGCGAGCAGCGCGTCGGCCCGCACGAACAGCTTGCCGCCGAAGCCGCCGCCAATAAAGGGCGAGACGAGGCGGACGTTGTCCTTGGGCACGCCGAGCGTCTTCGCCACGTCGCTCACGCTCCAATCGATCATCTGGTTGGAGGTCCAGAGCGTGAGCTTGTCGCCGTTCCATGCCGCGATCGAGGCATGCGGCTCCATCATCGCGTGCGCCTGATCGGGCGTGGTGTAGGTCGCATCGAGCTGGACCGGCGCCGCGGCGAAGGCGCCGGCGAAGTCGCCGACCGCGGTGTCGGCC
>Ga0081540_1000111_pt1 | contig 86926 bp, 81 predicted proteins | sample TabmetS2T1R1_FD_71024 | JGI IMG/M metagenome (GOLD analysis project Ga0081540, IMG submission 71024) | Tabebuia heterophylla rhizosphere microbial communities from the University of Puerto Rico - S2T1R1 | ecosystem: Host-associated > Plants > Roots > Rhizosphere ...
AAACGGAATCGCCGACAAAAAGTACGCCAAAATCCGGCCGTATTTTCAATGATCGAAGTCATTTGGGAGGAGAGGTAGGAAGGAAGAGCGCGCCCGAGAGGATTCGAACCACTAACCTTCTGATCCGTAGTCAGATGCTCTATCCAGTTGAGCTACGGGCGCCCGAGAAGAACAGCTAATTTGCGAGGGAAGACCGCAGTGGTCAAATAATCGAACAAACCAAAAAATTTTCCGGCCGCTTGCGAGACCAGAAACGATCTGCTGACGCAGGGTTATGGCGTTGATCCCGCGAAATCATCCACCGTACGATCCGCTCGCACGCGTCGCCAATGCGAAGTGTTGCGGGCAGGAATCGACCGGAACGGGCCTCCGCCCGTGCATCACCAATCAATCAAACCCACGTCTGTTTAGTCGCGAAACAGCGCAACCGGAGAAGAATCATGAATAAGCAAAGCCCGAATCGTCTTGACCACAACCACACGATCACTCGCCGAAAATTTCTCGGCACGACTGCCGCTACTAGTGCAGCGCTGATAGGCGGTGGCCTCACCTCACTTCTTTCACGATCTGCCTTAGCCGCACATGATTTCGACTTTGTTGAAAAAAGCATTCCGGAGCTACAAGCCGCGATGGCTTCCGGGCAATTGACCAGCAAAAATCTGGTAAAGGGTTATCTGAGACGAATCGGATCGTTGAATTCGTTGCTCAATTCGGTGATCGAAACGAATCCGAACGCGGTATCGATCGCTCAGCATCTGGATAATGAGCGTCGTCGGGGACACGTTCGCGGACCGCTTCATGGAATTCCGGTTTTAGTCAAAGACAACATTGCAACCGACGACAATATGGAGACGACAGCGGGGTCCCTTGCGCTGGTTCACAGTCGTGTCCCCGCGGACGCCCTCATTGTTCAGCAACTGCGCGCGGCAGGCGCCGTAATTCTTGGTAAAGCGAACCTCGGCGAGTGGGCAAACTTCCGCGGCACTGACATCGCATATCCTCTTGCCGTGGGCTGGAGCGCAAGGGGCGGAAGTACGAATAACGCGTATGACCTGAGCTATACATCGTGGGGATCGAGCTCTGGTTCGGCCAATGGCGCCGCCGCTAATTTGTGCTCGGTGGCCGTCGGCACCGAGACAGACGGATCAATCACCGGTCCATCCGCCGTTGAAAACATCGTGGGGCTAAAACCGACTCTGGGGCTTGTTTCGCAGGACGGGATTATTCCAATTGCCCATGAGCAGGACACAGCGGGTCCGATGGGCCGCAGCGTTACCGATATTGCAATCCTGCTCGGCGCGTTGCAGTCGCCGTTTGGCGAAGTGATTGGACATCAGCTGCCGGATAATTATACGCAGTTTCTCCAACGCGGCTCACTTCAGGGTGCGCGCATCGGACGCGACGTCCGGTTTTTCGATTACAGTTACTACGGTAGCGGGATTCCAGGCGATGAACTGACGGTCGCGTTTGCTGAGAACGCGTTGAGCGTGATGGAAAGCCTCGGTGCGACCATCGTGGATACAGACACGGGTGACGTGTTTGCTTACACCGATGACGAGTTTACCGCGTTGCTGTACGAATTCAGGGCGCAAATCGCAGACTATCTCGCTACCCTGACGCACACAAACATGCGCACGCTCGCGGATCTGATTGCATTCAATAACGCGCATTGCGAGCAGGAACTGGTTTACTACGGTCAGGACGTCTTCGAAGCATCGGAACAGCTCCCGGGTTATCCCAACGATCCGAATTATATCGCCGCGCGAACACATGCTCGAAATACTGCGCGTTCGGGAATCGACGATGCACTGGCTGCCGACAATCTCGACGCGATTGTCGCGCCACACTTAACGAACTCGACTGGGCCAGCAGTCTCGGGCTATCCAAACCTGTCGCTCCCTGTAGGCATTCGCGATGACGGCCGGCCGGCCGGCATGCTAATGTACAGCACCTTCCTGCATGAGCCACAATTGATTGGTTTTGGTTATGATCTGGAACAGGAGCTCAGTGTTCGGCAGCAGCCGCAGTTTTTGGGCTCGATTCTCCCGATACCAAATGCGAACCTTTGCAATGGTCAGTCGAGGCAGCCTCAGGTATTCCCAGGCAAAGGGCGCAGCCAGTATCGTCGCATTTTCTAGGATCACCCAGTGTTAATGCTTGAGCCGCCGGGCAGAATGAGGATTCTGCTCGGGTGACTTTTTTTTTGGGGTGCGGTTTTGCCGCGAAATATCGAGAGGGCGGAGGAAATTTTTCTGTTCCACTGCAATGGATGCTCGGTCTGCAGCGATTGAAGCTCGATGCCATCTGGCTGGAGCTGCTGCCGGCGACGGAAGATCCGCCGGCTGATCAGGCCAGGATCGACAATTTTCAGCGCCAACTGCGTGTGCATGGATTGGCCGGACGATATTGTTTGCTTTATCAGAAACCGGCGGCGAGCACGCATGAGCTCGACGCGATGCGCTGCATTGGAATGTCGAAACAAATGCTGCTTGATCGACTCGCTGGCCCAAACACGCTGCTCAATCTCAGTTATTCGATTCACCCGCCATTTCTTTTGCAATTTGGTCGACGCATCTTTTGCGATCTGGATCCAAGCGAAATTTTCTATTGGATGACCAAAATGGAGTTGGGTCAGTCGTCTCACGACGAATTTTGGACGATCGGGCTCAACGTAAAGGGAAATGATTGCCGGTTGCCGAAATCATCTCTGCATTGGAAAACGTTTTATCCCCTCGCTGACACGGAACTCCTGCAACCCCAACCGCGCCCGAGACTGCCTAAATTCACAACGATTGGGCAATGGTACTGGAGCGGTGCCGTAGAAGTGGCGGGAGAATTCCCCGACTTGTCCAAAAGGATCATGTTCGAACCTTATCTCGGTTTACCAGCACGCGTGCCAGAGGCGCAGTTCGAGTTGGCGATGAATATCAGCCCGGACGATCCAGAGAGGGCGCGTTTGGAACAGCTCGGCTGGCAAGTTGTTGATCCTCACCGGGTTGCGCGCACGCCGAGTGCGTATCGTCGATACATGGCGAGCGGTCTTGCAGAATTTACGGCTATCAAGGGTGTCGATGTAGCCTGGCAAACCGGTTGGGTAAGCGATCGGGCGGCGGCGTTCTTTGCACTCGGGCGGCCGGTGATCACGGAAGACACGGGTGCAAGAAGATATCTTGCAAGTGAAAACGGATTTCGGTTCATCCGGAATTTCGATGAAGCGGGAGGGGCTGTGAAAGAAGTGTTGCGTGATTGGCCGAGACTATCGAAGCAGGCCCGAGCATGCGCTGTGGAAGTCTTCGATTCGGCAAAAAATCTCAGGAAGATTCTGGATCTCTAGAGCGGAGAAAACAAAGGTGATGGGTTGGATCCCGCAGATATCAGTTGCCAAAAAACCCTCCGCCTCCCTGTCCCCTACAAAAATGCGGAGGCTGCCAAACTTTTGGAGCGACGTTGCCTGGCCTGAACATCGAATTGAATTGGGCGGCGATTTGCCCGCAAAAAATGGCGCTCGTTTTGGCGTTGCAAAACGATTTTCGGGTGTTACTCGTTGTCCCGTTATGGCAGACCTCATCAAACAAGGCGAGCTCAAGGAGCGAATGAAAAAGATCCCGGAATGGGAACTGGAGAAGAAGCACATCGAACGCACGTTTGAGTTCGATGATTTTGCTGATGCGATTGATTTCGTAAACGCAGTAGCCGAAGTGGCCGAGGAAGAGGAACATCATCCGGACATCGATATTCGTTACAACAAAGTCCGTTTAGTTCTGTCGACCCACAGCAAAGGCGGATTGACCGAGCTTGATTTTGGTCTTGCCGAACGAATCGATACCTTGGCCGAGTGAATGGAAGAAGATAGGGACGGGCCGCCGCCGCTTTCTACCGAGGCGGTAAGCGCCCTTCATCAGCATCGATGAATTGGAACGCTGTCTGAATGTCCGATCTATCCGTCATCCCTGCCTCGGTTTTGCGGCGCTGCAGTATTTCAGAGACTTCATCGTTCCACCCGCGCTTGCGCATAAACTCGTTCCAAACGTAAACATCGTCCTCAGCGGGTCGCTGCCCATTATCAAAACACCATTGCAGGATTTCCTCGTCGGTGCCGCCGCGATTCACGCGCTGGACTAGTTGGTCGTAATCTACTCGCAGAAAACTCGTACATTTTTCGTCGAATCCTCTGCCAAGGTTCGCGTGGTAGTCGTGCGGTAATTGCTCTTCGGCATGCAAGCGGATCTTGTCCAGCATCCGGCCGAAATAAAAAAGACCTCTCACTTTTTCCGAGGGACTGCGGAGAGAAACAGTTGCCATAGAGAAATCTCAGGCTTTTCGGAACCTGTTCAAGCAGGTGTTCGATGTAATTCGCGCTTTGTCGTCGCCGATAAACCGAGGGTCCCACACAAACTCCAACATTCGCAGAATCTGAAGCGATCAAATTCTTTTTGGCGAGTTTTTTGGTCCGCTCAGCACGCCGTATTAGCACTTGTGAAGCACCAACCCTTGGCTGATGCTCGCTAGATAATGGACCGGGTCGTTGGGATCGAAACCGAATACGGCTGTCTTTTGAGCGAAGAAGAGCCGCACGTTAATTCTGAACTCTGGCCCGCGAAGGTAAAAAACCATCTTTTCCGGAATGCCGAAGCTGGCACGATCGACCTGCATTACCGCGACTATGAAGAGCCACCGGGCAACGGAGGTTTTCTTCGCAACGGCGGACGTCTGTATCTCGATATGGGACACATCGAGTACGCATCACCGGAATGTCTGCACCTCCACGATCTGGTAGCTTACGAATTGGCAGGAGACGACTTGTTGCAATCCTCACTGATTGCTCTGGGCGCGCAGGATCGCGTCTCGTTTATCAAAAATAATGTGGATCATCACACTGGCGCCACGTTTGGTTGTCATGAGAATTACCTGATGAAACGAGAGGCGCAGTTTACGCCGCCAATTCTTGGAACGCTGCTTACTTTTCTCGCGACTCGCCAAATCTTTACCGGCGCCGGGCGTGTCGGTCAGTCGAATCCGCTCGCGTTTGATTTCGAGCCGTCGCAACCGGAGACCCAGGTCAATTTTCAGCTTAGCCAGCGTGCCGATCATATCGTGAACGACATTTATCAATGGGTGCAATTCAACCGGGCCATCATTAACGCACGCGACGAACCGCTGGCCGATTACCGAAAATATCGGCGGCTCCACTTACTGATCGGCGATTCAAACATGAGCCCGTACGCCACGGCGTTAAAAATCGGGACAACGGCTTGCGTTTTGTCGTTGCTCGAAGAGGGCCGTTTGCCGCGAAATCTGGTCCTGGCCGACGCCGTGCAAAGCACTCGCGACATATCCCGGGACATGACTCAGCAATGGATTGTTCATCTCGAGAACGGGAAGACTATCGGTGCACTGGACGTTCAGTGGGAATTTCATCATCTGGCGCAACAGTACTTGCGCAATAGCAGCGCAGAAACCAATTGGCTACTGGAAAACTGGGGATTTGTTCTCGAAGCAATTGCAAATAACCATCAAACGCTGATCGGCGGGGTCGACTGGATCACGAAGAAATGGTTGCTGGAAGCATTCGTCGAGTCAGATGGATTGAGTTGGGACGATCCGTGGTTGCAAAGCGTCGACCTGGAATACCACAACATCGATCCGCTTCGCGGTTTGTTCTTTGCTGTTACGCCTGGTAAGCGAATTGCGGAGTGGAACAGCAATGTCCGGCGTTCCAGTGCGACGCACGTTCCGCCGGCAAATACACGTGCGTCAGGTCGTGCTCGGGCAGTGGCTTTTTTCCAGGATTGTAATTCGCCCTATGTCATCAACTGGGATTCCATTGCCTGCGATAACCGCGATTTTCTCGTTATGGGTGACCCGTTCCAGACCTACAATGAGGAAGTGGAACGATTCCTAGCCAAGCCGCGCACAGCCGAAATCGCTATCGATCCGCCTGATACTTAAATCGAGTCACTCGCGTAATGGGAGTGAAACTCAGAGGAGTTGCATCCCAGAATCGCTCGCATAGTTCTCTCAATTAAGCCGGTGCAGCGCCGAAATACCGTAGTTGTCCTGGAGATCTTGTGCCTCACCGGCGACTTGTGCCGCGTCGAGCTCAATTTGTTTTGGGTCTTCTTCGGTTTCGACTTTAACGAACCCGTCGATTGGGTGTTTAACCGCTTCGGCAAGGTCATCTAACGATTTGATTTCTTTGCCGTTCACTTTCGTTACGGTCAAATAGGCCAGCTCATCATATCCAATTGTGCTGTTAGCCGGAAGGACCTGGCTAAGAATAACGACGCGTCGATTTTTGTCAGGAAAGAGCTCGGATTGGAAATGGTCGAGGTAAACCAAGCGTTGCGGAGCTTCTCTTTGCCAGTTCGGACCCCATTCTTTGAGATATTGACGGGAAAGCTCCTGGAAAATCAGGCCGCCGAGAACGTAATATCGCGGCGGTTGATCCAGATTGTACGGTGGGCTCACGTAATCCTTCGTGTCCCGGTGTTCGAGTGTGACATCTAGCCGCATAGGCTTTCCGTTCCGCTCAACGCGAAAAGGAACAACATCGCCGGCGTAGGCATGGGCGGTCAGCAAATTGGTGAACTCGATCTTGCCATAGAGTGGGTCCACGTAGTTTCCGTTTTGATCGATTTCATTATTCGCGACCGCAGTGACGATATCGCCGACCTGGAGTCCCGCTTTCATTGCTGGCGTACCAGGTTCTACGTTCGTCACATAAACTCCCCCGGCATTCTTGCCCTTTTCTCCGGCGAACTCACGCAGCGCGGGATCCCGCGTCGGAAAAAATGAGAAGCCGGCGGTAGGAAAGCCCCGATAATTCTGGCTTTCAGCGTCCTTTAAAAAGTGTGTGATGACGGGCGCAGGAATTGCATCCAAGAGCTGTGAGCGCGAATCGTAGCGCAGGAGCAAGCCGGCAAGCTTGTTTTTCTTAACAAGCGGCACCGTGTAGCTGTTCTCGCGATATTGCATCGGGATGCTGATGCGGTATGTAAGAAATTCCCCAACGTCGATCGGATAGGGCATTATTTGGACCGTTGTGACCAAGCCCTCTGTCGCGAGTAGTGCGCCGGTCGGTTCCAATTGCCACGCAGCCAGCCGGTCGCCCACCACCGTGTCCGGCGCAACTTCGAGCGGAGTGATTCCATCAAGAAATGTTTTTTCCACTGGTTGGAGGAGCGCAAGATTGGCCTCGTAATCAATTACCTCGACAGTGGCCGCAGTTTTCTCGCCAGATTCGGCGCGCTCGAGTTCGACGTAATTTTGGTTTGTAACCAGGTCCGCAGTCACAAGGACGCGGCCTTTAGACAAAACTGCGCCAAGCGCACGTTTTGAAAATGGCGCTTTTTTTTGCCACGGCCGGAAATAATCGTAAGCCTGCCCAGTCACGTTTACACGGACGAGCGCCAGCTGTTTTTGCTTGTTCAGCGCGGAAGGGACGGCGGACTCCTTTTTCGCCAGCGCCGCAGTGACCGTGAAAAGGATTAGCCCGAAAGCGATAAGAGAATGCCTGATCATCTTTAGGTTTTGTTTGCTTGTTCGGTTCCTTTTGATGCCGGTTGTTCCTCCAGATTTTGCTCTTTCAGCACGTTGTAGCGTGTCTTGATTCGGTCGCGAGCAGCTTCTATCTGACTTCGATTAAGGACTAGCGGAGGTCCGTCGCCAATCATTCGAATAACCAGCCGCTCCGGCGATTCGGCCAAAGCGTTTGCTAATTCGTCAAGCGTCCGAATTTTCTTTCCATTTACTTCATCGACAATCCCGCCGCGGTAAGGGGCTAGATAGGTATTTATCGGGTCTGGCAGGATGTTGGCCAGGACAATGACGTCGGGATGCTGAAGATAAAGTTGGTCCTGAACAAAATATTCGAAGAAATGACGGACCCGCAGGTCGGCCGTCCGGTACGCCTCCAACATGTCCAGGTCTAACGGTTGGAAAAGCAGACCGCCATACAGGACGTAACGTGGCCGCACACCGTAGTTGTGGCCTAGCACGGAGTACGGCCACGGCTTATATAATTTGATGTCTACGGTCATCGGGCGCTTGTTGCGCAAGATCTCCATCTTGACCGAATCGCCTTTAAACTTTCGCTCGACGACTTCTTCAAACTGGGCGCGCTCACCTTCCAGTTCAACATTCGCGTCGCTGGCGATGGGATGGCCGTCGATCGCCAGAAGAACGTCCCCCGGATAAAGAATGCCATCCGACGGTCCGGCCGCGACTACAGAACTCAGCAGCACGCCGCGATCGTCATCTTTTAATCCGAGAAATCTTCGCTGGGCTGGGTTTTGTAATTTCGCATAGGTGATTGCAAGGTCGGGATATTCATCATAATGCCCGTTGCTAATGTCCTGCAGAAACCGCTTTATCACTGGAGTAGGAATCATGTAGGCCACGCCCTGGGCCACATCACCGCTATAACCCTGGAACGCTACGCCGACCACTTTGCCGTCTTGCATTACCGGGCCGCCGCTGTTTCCCGGGTTGATCTGCGCACTGATCTGGATCGCCAGATGCTGATCGACCGACGAGTGTGTGTAGAGCTGGAAATCGACCCTGGAGACGATCCCGGTCGTGACAGACATCCGCTCACCTCCAATTGGATAACCGTACGCCGAGACGGTGGATTCCAGTGTAGGAATCCCGCCAAGTTGCAAGGCTAACATGTTTTTGAAAAAATCGGGAGCCGACACGGTGATCACTGCCAGGTCGCAATCGTTCGCTATGAATTGTACTTTCGCGGGATACTTATTTGGATCGCCGTCCCTCTCGACCGTGAGGTAGCGGCTGTTAGCAACAACGTGTGCGTTCGTCATGATGCGATTACCGCTTATGACGAAACCGGCACCGACACCGCGCTCAAGCGCTCCGGCGTTCCAAGGCGCCTTATAATCCGGGTCCACGGCGGTAGCGGTGATTCGGACGAGGCTCTTTTGGACTGGTCCGTTTGGCTTCGGCGGAGCAATAGGGACTGGAACCGAAACGACTTCTTGCGCAGGCGGGCTCGATCTCCATGGAGCCGGCCGCTGTGGACCTTGCGGCTCCATTGGGGGGCGAGCCGGTGTGCTTTCCTGCGCGTGCAAAACCGGGCCGAACAGCAACGTGGCGTAGATAAAAACAAGGAGACGCTTCATGGGCAGAAAGGCTGCAAACTTAAACAGCGTACTCGAAAATCAAGATTCGGATTTGCATTAGCAAGTGGCCTTTTCGGACACAACAGACACGATACATGCTTTCTGCGTTCAAATCTCCGATGGACGAAAAAGAGTTTATGCGACTCTCAAATTCCCGCACGATCCAGAATTGATTTCAACACCTTTTTCGCCTCAAACACTTCACGAGCCAGGGCGTAAGCGGCTCGGGAATGTTTCAGGTAATCGGCATTCACCCGCTTCACAGCGTCGACAATTTCACCGAGGGTTCGGAAGGATAAAAGGCCCACTTCGCCGCCATAAAATTTCGTAAATCCAGTCTCCTGCGTAATAACCGGTCGACCTGCTGCCAGATAACAAATGCTCCTGTCGCTGAACCATCCGGTATTTAGGCGCACGTATTGGTCCTTGGCCACGGTGAACTCGCCCTTGGAGCGCTGGACATAATCTCGATAGAGCCAATAGTCGACACTCATTTGCAGCGGCGAAGTTAACCGCCAACCGTTTAGCTCGAATCTTGCGCGGGTGGCGCCGTGCTCGATGTTTGTCGCAAGTTCAAATGTCTCACCCGCTTTTTTCGGCGCGGCAATGAACCGCAGAAATTCCCGCGATTTGCTCCAGAGATATTTTTTGCCGTGCCACGTGATGTCTTTCAGCCCGCTGGTGGACCAATTGGCCACGGATGTAAACACGGACCCGCCAGAAGGGGCATGTGTTGTTCGCCAGAGATCAGTCACCACGGGCTGCCGCGTCGCCAGCCATTTGAGTCCGTGAGTCGGGACAGGAAAGCTTTTGGTGCCGATGTTTTCGCCAAAGGTGAAGAGCGCATGATGTCGTCCCAGATACTGAATTGTCGATTTCGCGCGCTTGTCGATCTTGATTTGCTCTACGCCGGGATCGCTCTCGATGTATAGAATGCGATCGGAAACGAGGAGATCATCGTTGAATTCTTGTGCGCCGCAGATGTTCAGGATCGCGTCCGCTTCGCGATAAAGTTGTTGAATTCGTTTTAATCGCAGGCCGGCAGTGGGATGGCCCGGCAAGTAACGCGCACAAAAGGCCCAGCGATTCCGGAATTCGAATTCTCGCGCCAACCGATCTAGGAGCCGGCTCGTGTAATCAAATTCAGTAGTGACTTCGAAGGTTTCCGGATTGTAGGGAATTCGAGCCGAATCTTCGACGTAATAGACGTCGTGGCCGAGTCGTTGCAGTCCGACGAGGTAGTGGATGTGCTGCCAGATCACGCCCGCGATGGGCATTGATCCCATGAAGCCCATGACGACGATTCGCTTGCGTCTCATTGCGGCATCAACGCCTCGAGGACAACGCGTTCCACCCTTGAGTTTCACACAGATGGACCGGCATCTCCGAAGACGATGCTAAAATTCCCTCGCTAGTCACTGCGTTGACAAGTCTCTAACGACTACGGCTGGATTCCCTGCAACTACCGTATTCGGCTCCACGCTTTTTGTAACAACCGACCCGGCCGCCACGACGGAGTTTTCGCCGATGGTGATGCCCTTCAAAATCACTGCGTTCATACCAATCCAGACGTTGTCGGCGATTTTCACAGGAGCGGTCTTCAATTTGGGACGTGCGGGGCGATTTTCGAAGTAGGGTGCCAGGGCTTGCGCATCGATGAGACGCTGGGCCGGCTCGAGCGGATGAAAATCTGAATCCGCGATGCCGACGTTCCACGAAACCAGGCAATACGATCCGATCTCAATCTTTGCATCCGCCATAATTAATGCGCCGTTGAGTAACGTGAAATCACCGATGGTGCACTCGCCGTGTTCGCCCACGGAAAAAGAACAGCCCGCATAACACGAAACATGCTTGCCGATAATGACCGCGCCTGATTTTTTGCTGCGAAGTTTACGGAAGATTTGCGCGCTCTCGCAATAGAATCCCTCGCCAAACTCGACGTTTGGCGGAATCGGATCCGGCCACCAGTCGCCTTCGACGTGTCGATCTTCTCTAACGTTGCTCAATGCGCTACCTCATGATGTGGGAAATTTTCCCGATGCGTACAGTTTGGCGTAAATCCCGCCGCGCGCGATCAGCTCCGGACCACGCCCTTTTTCGACCAATTGCCCGTGTGCGAGCACAATGATTTGATCGAGGTCATGAATCGTCGCAAGACGATGCGTCGCGATCAAAGTTGTCCGGCCGCGCATTAATTCCTGGATGGTTTCCATGATCGCAGCTTCGGTTGCAGGATCGAGCGCCGACGTGGGTTCGTCCAGCAGCAGGATCGGCGCATTCTTCAAGAATGCGCGGGCGATACCGATGCGCTGACGCTGGCCAACGCTCAAGTGGCCGCCTCGTTCGCCAACCGCGCTGGCGTAGCCGTCCGGCATCTCTCGAATAAACTCGTCTGCCTGTGCGCGCCGTGCCGCCTCGATAATTTCTTCTTCTGTGGCATCGGGCCGGCCGTAGGCGATGTTTTCTCGTACGGTTGTCGAAAAAAGCAGTGTGTCCTGTAAGACGATCGCTATCTGGGCTCGCAAACTTTTTTTTGTGATCTCACGTACGTCACGGTCATCGAGCGCGACGAAGCCTGTGGAAGGATCGTAAAATCGCGGCACCAAACTCATTAGCGTGCTCTTGCCCGCGCCAGTGCCGCCCACAAGCCCGATAATCTGGTTTGGCTCGATGCGCAGATTGATGTCGCGCAAAACGTGTCGATCGCCGGCATAACCGAAATTCACGGATTGAAATGCGATCGCGCCTTGGGCGGACGAAATGGCAACCGCATTGGGTGAATCGCGCACATCATCCTCCCGGTCCAACACCTCAAAGCAACGCTTCGCGCCGGCAGTGGCGCCTTCCATTGCCCAAGCGGTGTAGGTGAGACTCTCAAGCGGTTGATAAAGCATCAGCAAATACGCGCTGAAGACGAGCAGCGATCCGAGTGTGAGGGTGCCACCTAAAACGTGCAGCGAACCGATGTAATACATCGCAGCCGTGCCAATAACCATCAATGTGCTGATCACCAACGCGCTGTTAACGTTTGTTAAAGTGAGGCGCAGATTGGCTTGCAAACTTTGCCGCGCTTGCTGTTGAAACTGGAGGACTTCGAATTCCTCGCGGCCAAATGCATGGACCATCCGAATCGAGCTGAGACCTTCCTGCGCTTGCGTAAGGACCGCGCTCTCCCGTTCCTGGATGGATGTCGATTCGCGACGGATTCGCTGGGCAAACAGATAAATCGTACCAACGACTAACGGAACAATGGCAAGAGAAACGAGAGTGAGCTGCCAGTCCAGTCGCAGCATAATGAGAAAGGTTCCGATCAACGTGATTACCGATGCGAAGATGTTGGTGAACCCCTTGTTGTAAATCGTCTGGATTGATTGCGAGTCGTACGCCACGCGGAAACTGGAATCGCTCGATCGGCGCGCATCATGAAATTTAAGCGAGAGCGATTGCAAATAGGAATAGAGATCGGTACGCAATTTGAGCAATGCCTGCAGACCGACCTTCACAAAAAGATAGTTCGTGATCCAATTCGTCATTCCCCAAAAAAGCTGGATCAGAATGAGAGCAAGACAGAGCAGTGGGATCCATGTGCGCCAGTCGGTTTGCGCGGCCGGACCCGGACGAAGGAAATCGTCCACAATCAGCTTAAACGGCCATGGCTTGAGCAGGTTCAGCCCAACCCCGAGCAGCGACAGAAGTAATCCAAGGATCGTTTGACCCAGAAATGGTCTGTAGTAACGGAGGACGCGACGGTATATCGACATCTCAATTTGGGATTGCAGATTTTCGTTTTTAGACTGAACTAGAGCGAACTTTATTGTGGCTCAACATCGAGAGGTTCCTCGACTTCTCTCGGAATGACAATATGCATCATCTTCTGCAAATCTGGTTCGGCTGGGTTCAAGAATGGGGTTACCTTGGCATCATCCTACTTATGGCAATGGAAAGCTCCATCTTTCCTGTGCCGAGTGAGGTTGTCATTCCGCCGGCGGCGTTTCTTGCCACCCAGGGAAGATTTAACGTGTGGGGCGTGATCGCCGCCGGAACGTTTGGCTCTTGGCTGGGCGCTAGCGTGACTTACTGGATCTCACGTTGGCTCGGTCGCATCGTGATCGTGAAATGGGGCCGCTTTTTCATGATCAGCGAGGGGAAATTGATTCGGGCCGAGAATTGGCTGCATCGTTACGAGGCGGGCGGGATTTTTTTTGCACGACTGCTGCCCGTGATTCGGCATCTAATCTCCATACCGGCCGGTATCGTTCGAATGAACTTCACTACTTTCAGTCTAATGACGCTCGTCGGCTCGGCTCTCTGGTGCGGGGTGCTAGCATGGTTTGGACAGACAGCGATCACGCCCGAGATGTTACGCGATCCAGAGGGGATGGCCTCGGCGTTGAAAGCGAAATCGCATCTCATCGTCGCCGCGGTCCTCATGTTGTGTGTCCTGTATTTCGTCGTGATGCGCCTGACTAAGCCGCGCTCAGGCGCATAAGGAGCCTGGCGAAAACCCGAGATTCGAGTTTCGAATCTCCGCCGCTTAAGTCCCGTCAGTACTGCACACCAGTCCTTGGCAAGCGATTGCGTAAGTCCCGTTTGCAAAAGCCGAGCGACGGATTTTGTGTTTTAAAATTGAACAAAAGTGTCGGGGAGCGGTCAGTCATAGGGTGCATAAAAGATGAATAACTGCATAGGGCTTATGGATGAGATATTCACAAATGGAAATGGTATTGGAATTGCTTCCCGAAATGGCGGCAATCGTATGAAAAGAAATAGGCAAATTTTAACGCCACGAAAATTCTCGGGCCTGTCACTGGGTGATCTCATCCTGGCAGTCAGCTCGTGCGCGAGTAGCAGCAGGGAGACAGTCGCAACCGTCGCTGACCTTTTCGCCAGCGGCCGGGTGCGTCTGCAAGATAAAGGACGCTTTCTTCGCGCTCGCGTTTGTTAGGCGCACGAATTCTGTAGTGGGCCCGCCCCAGGCGGGTGTTTTGGCTTGGTTCAGGCACCCTTTGTGGTCTTGGGAGACTCCGTGCGGCGAAGCAAATGCCGTAGGGAAACGTGTCGCTTGGCAGGCGTTGACGTTGGAACGCCGTGAGTTGGCAGGCGAAGTGCCCACACTGCTCCTCTTCCACTGTAGGTTTTGCCTTGCGATTTCACTTTGGAAATCATCGCTGAAACTTTATGTTTACACAGTGATTGATCGTTATTCCCGGCCAGAAATGAGCAAGGTCTGGTCGGACGAGCGCAAATTTCAGATTTGGCTGGATATCGAGGTTCTCGCCTGCGAGGCGATGGCGGAACTTGGCCAAATTCCGGAGGAGGATGCTGCCGAGATTCGGAAGCGCGCGCGCTTTTCGATCCCAGATATTCTGGAGATCGAGAGGCGTACGAATCACGACGTGATTGCTTTTCTCGAAAACGTTGCCGGGTCGGTCGGGCCGGCGGCGCGATGGATTCACCAAGGGCTTACGTCGTCAGACATTTTGGATACCACGCTGGCCGTGCAGCTAAATGAGTCGTGCGAGCTTCTCTCGGCCGATCTGAAATCTCTGCGGATAGCGATCGCGAACCAGGCGCGGAAGTTCAAAATGACCCCGATGATCGGGCGCAGCCACGGTGTACATGCCGAGCCAATCACGTTCGGTCTGAAACTTGCGCTGATGTATGACGAATTCGGTCGCGGGGAAGAACGCCTTACACAGACGCGTGAACGGATTCGAGTCGGGAAGATAAGCGGCGCGGTCGGCACGCACGCGCATATCGATCCACAAATCGAGCGAACGGTATGTGAGAAACTTGGAATAAAGCCGGCGACGCTTTCCACCCAGATCGTGCAACGCGACCGGCACGCGGAATTCATGGCCACACTCGCTGTCATCGCCTCGAGCATCGATCGTTGGGCGACTGAATTCCGTCACCTTCAACGGACCGAAGTGCTTGAAGTCGAAGAATTCTTTGGTGAAGGGCAAAAAGGCAGCTCGGCGATGCCGCACAAGCGCAATCCCATTACCGGCGAGCGATTGAGCGGCCTGGCGCGCGTCATTCGAGGCAACGCTGTGGTAGCGTTGGAAAATGTCGCTCTCTGGCATGAGCGCGACATTAGCCACTCCAGCGCCGAGCGAATTATTCTTCCGGACTCATGCATCCTGCTTGACTACATGCTGACGAAGTTGCGTGACATCGTCGAAAAGTTGCAAGTCTATCCCGACCGGATGCAACAAAATCTCGCCATGACGAATGGTCTGTATTTTAGCCAGTCGATCCTACTTGCTCTCACAAGGGCCGGTGCGGAACGCAAAGCTGCCTATGAAGCGGTGCAGCGCGCCGCAATGAAAACCTGGAAAGGCGAGGGGACATTTGCCGAAAACGCAAAGCGCGAACCAGAGATTACTTCGAAGCTCTCAGCGTCAGAAATCGATCGACTTTGCTCGCTGGACATCCATTTCAAACATGTCGATGCGACGTTCAAAGCTCTCGGGTTAGACTAACCATACGGCCAGCAAGGTAAACGTTAGCTTTGGGTAGACCGATTACTTGGATTCGGCGGAATGGATGCTGGTAAATCATAGCGCCGAAGATCTGATCGAATCGTTTCAACTGTCGCTATTCGTATCGCAGCGCTTCGATTGGATCGAGGTTAGCCGCGCGATATGCCGGGTAAAGTCCAAAGCCGATCCCAATTGCCGAGCAGACAAGAAGGCCAGCAATGGCCCAGCCGTAAGGGAAAATCAGGTCGACTTTAAGCCACATCGCAAGTAAATCTCCGGCGATAATCCCCAAAACGATTCCCAGAATACCGCCGGCCTCAGAAATAAAAACGGCTTCGGTCAAAAATTGCCGTAAAATATCGCGGCTGCGGGCGCCGATGGATTTGCGAACACCGATTTCCTTGGTGCGTTCGGTCACGCTCACGAGCATGATGTTCATGATGCCGATTCCAGCCGCGACCAGCGCTATGAAACTGATCACAAACGCGCCCACTCGGACATATCCAGCGACGTTAGTGAACGCGCTTTTGAGCGAATCGTTGCTGTAAATCTCGAAATCGTTTGGTTGGTCGGGGCGTAAGCCACGCGCAATCCGCATTGCGCCCATCGCACGGTCGAACGTACGATTATAAGTATCTTGCGTGAACGCTTGGGTCGCGATGTTGACAGTGCGTTTGGCTTCTCCGTAATCCTCGAAAAAGCGCGTGATCGGCATGAGAATGAGCTCGTCCTGGCTTTGGCCGAACGCCGTCCCTTTTTCTGCGAGCACACCGATGATCGTGTAGGTGTGTCCGCTCACACGAATGACTTTGCCGACCGGAGTTTCGTGCGGAAACAGTCTTTTCTCGACTATTTTTCCAACGACGATCACTCGCCGTGAAAACTCGACGTCTTCATCGTTCAGATTGCGGCCATAACCGAGTGTATGAGCATTCGCCGTGAGGAAACTTTTGTTCGTTCCCACTATGAGAAGATTAGGAGTTGTCTTGACCCCATTATAGACCGCCTGCCCTTTCACTTCGTAACCAAAACTTTTCAGGCAAATTTCGCGCGCCTCGCCTTCCATCAACCGATAATAATGCAGCGCCTGTTTGTAGGTGATGTTGTGTCGATTGCGGAACTTTTCCTGCACGTCGCCGCTCGCGCTCATATTAGCCGGATATTTGGCGAACTGAAAGATATTGGAACCGAGAAAGCTGATGCCGTTCTCAATCGAGTATTGCAATGCGCCGATCGCGGTCATGACTGAAATGACTGAAAAGACACCGATAGTGATGCCAAGCATCGTCAGCACAGAGCGCAGCTTGTTCGCGCCCAGTGAAGCCGCCGCCATCTTAATTATTTCGCTGAAGAGCATGCCGCTTAAAACTGGCGTGATGAAGTGGTGGAATGATCAAGCAATGCTAAGGCAACCTGACCTAAATGCGCATCGGTCCAGCACTTCATTATTCCAACACCCCGCTATTCGTAACGCAACGCTGTCACAGGATCGAGGCGCGACGCGGTCCAAGCCGGCGCGAATCCCGAAAACAAACCGGTTAGTATTGAAACGATCATGCTGACGAGTACCAGCCCGATCGAGAAATGAATCGGAAAAGAGGGGAAAGCCTTGCCGATTCCGAAGCACATTAGATAAGCAAACGCGAGGCCGATAAATCCGCCGAGTAGACAAAGCGCTGTCGATTCGATCAAGAATTGCAGCAGGATTGTTCGCCGTCGGGCGCCGAGTGCTTTGCGCGTTCCAATCTCTTTCGTGCGCTCTTTCACGCTAACAAACGTGATGTTCATAATGCCGATCGCGCCCACAAATAGCGACAATCCAGTGATAAACAGCCCGGCAATCGCAATTGAATTTTTCACGGGATCGAGCGTGCTTTTGAAGGCCTGCTGTTCGTTGATTGAGAAATCGTCTTTCTTCTCAGGTGGCAGGCCACGGACGCGCCGCATCAAACCGGTGAGCTCGTCCTTGGCCTCAGCGAGTTTGGTCTTGTCTTTCACTTTTACGCGCACATCCGATTCGCTTTTGGCCGAGAAATACTTGTTAAACGCGCCCAACGGCATCGCGACCATCGAGTCCCAGCTGAACAAACCGAGAAACGTCCCCTGTCGCGTATTTACGCCTATGACCTTGAATAATTGACCATTGATCAGCACTGATTTATCGATCGGGCTTTCGGAGGGAAAAAGAGCATCGGCGACGTCGTACCCGATCATCACAACATTGGCGCCGCCGCGTGATTCTAGTTCGTTGAAGAATCGACCGACCGTGCAATCGATTGTCGATGTCACGACGAAATCCGACGTCGTCCCAAGAACGAAGACGTTGTCCACCTGGTTACCGCCGTATTTGACGGATCGCATGAAATTCGACGTCGGCACCGCGACGATCAGGTTCGAGTTTGGCGTCGCTGCGATCATGCGGTTTAGGGTCTCGGCGTATTCTGTTTTAATCTTTTTGCGGTCGCGGTAATTCCACCAGTCATCCACGGGCTTCCAAGGCCATTGAGTCACGTAGAGGACGTCATCACCGAGCACAGCCATACTTTTATCAAAACCTATGGATATTCCGCTGACAGCAGTGCCCATCAACGTCACGGCGATGATGCCGATAATCACCCCCAGCGCGGTGAGCGTTGATCGCGTCAGGTTCGAGCGCATTTGGGCGGCTGCGATTTTCCAGCTTTCGCTCAGTTCGTAGAGAAAGCATTTCATATCGGGTTATCCGGCGACCGGCAGGTCGATTTCGGGAATAAATCCCACGTGGTCCATCTCGATGAGTCCGTCGCGCAAGTGCACGGTGCGACGGGCGTGGGCGGCAATGTCTCGCTCGTGCGTTACGAGGATAATCGTGTTGCCTCGCTGATATAAATTTTCGAACAACTCCATAATTTCATCGCCGGTCTTGGAATCGAGATTCCCGGTCGGCTCATCGGCCAGAATTATGGACGGACCGTTCACGAGAGCGCGCGCGATGGCTACGCGCTGACGTTGGCCGCCGGAAAGTTCATTTGGTTTGTGATGAATGCGATCACCCAGGCCTACATCTGCCAGTACCTGAGTCGCGCGAGCTTCACGCCGCTCGGGGTCGATCCCTGCATATATGAGCGGTAGCTCGACGTTACGCAGTGATGTCGATCTTGGCAGGAGATTGAATGTTTGAAATACGAAACCGATCTCGCGATTGCGGACGGCAGCAAGCTCGTCGTCATCCATCTCAGCAACGTTCTTGCCATTGAACTCGTAGCGGCCAGAACTTGGCGTATCGAGGCAACCGAGCATGTTCATCAGCGTCGATTTGCCGCTGCCGCTAGGTCCCATGATGGCAAGGTATTCGTTGCGGCGAATCTGCAAGGTCACGCCGCGCAGCGCGCGCACGACTTCCTCGCCCATAACGTAGTCTTTGGTGATATTCTCAATGTCGATCACAACCGCGCCGGGCGGTCTGAATGAATTTCGAGTTTCCATCGCAACTTCGACAGTCGCTCGTCGAGACTATTTCATTCCTTCTTTGTCGAGCGTTACCTTCGCGCCCTCCTTCAACTTCCGGCTGATCGCGCTGTAACTCCCCGAGATCACCTCGGCGCCGGGCTGAATGCCACTCTTGATTTCCGTGTAGGTGTCATCGGAAATGCCAGTCGTCACTTTCACCATCTCCGCCTTGCCCCCCTTTTTCAGGAACACGACCTTGGCGAGTTTTTCGCGTTCTTCTTTCTGCGCCGCCTTTTCCGCACGTCCGTCGACGAACTCCGCGTTGTTGTCGCCTTTGTCCCGCTGCGTGACCTTCTGCTTTTTCTTCTCGATCTCTTCTGGACTCAAATTGCTCTCGCCCGTGCGAATGGTCACGGCTTGCATCGGTACGGCAACGGCATCTTTCACTTCGTTTGTCTGAATGTCCGCGGTACAACTGAGCGCGGGACGCAATGACACATCGTGATCGTCAATGCGGATTTTCACCTCGAAATTTGTCACTTCCTCCTGCGTGCCCGCGCCGGTCGTCTTTCCGGTATTGGCGATTTGCTGCACCACGCCTTTAAACTTGCGATCGCCATAAGCGTCGATTTTCACGCTGGCTTTGTCGCCTAGCTTGACGTTCACCACATCATTCTCGTTCACATCGACAATAGCCTGCATGTGGGTGAGGTCGGCTACGCGCATCACTTCTGTGCCGGCAAATTGCCCTGTGGCAACCAAACGTTCCCCGAGCTTGCTGTTTAAAATGGTGATTGTTCCGTCCAGCGGTGAATAAATCGTGGTCTTGGAGAGTTGATCGCGTGCCTGGCTTGAGCTTGCCTCCGCACGTTCGATTTCGTGGAGCGAGCTTTCATACGTGTTTTTGGCCACGTCATAAGCCGCTTGCCCTGCGTTGTATTCCTGCTCTGAGATCAGCTTTTTGTTGAACAAGTCTTCGGCTCGTTTGAGGTCGTGCTCCGTCTTCATCATCGTCGCTTTTTGCTGGAGATTAGTCGCTTTTGCTGCGCTGATCGCCGCCTCCTGTTGCTCCAAAAGCGCCTTGTAGGAGTCAGGTTTAATTTTCACCAGCAGGTCGCCCTTTTTGACCCGCATCCCGTCCTCGACGGGCAATTCAATGATTTCACCAGCAACTTCGGGCGAAATCTTGACTTCAACCTCAGGTTGTATTTTCCCCGTTGCCGAAACCGTTTGCACGATGGTTTTGCGAATCGCAGTCTCTGTTGTGACGGGAATCGGCTTCTCCCGTTTGCCCCAGATAATCGACCCGACGATCCAGAGAACGACTAGGGCGATTAATCCGTAAAAGATTTGCTTTTTACGCCGGGCACGACGCTGCTTCACCGTTAAAGGCGCCGGCGCAGGTGTGCTTACGGTTTGATGCATCGGAGGAGGGGTTCTCGGGGTGAAGACGTCAGAATTAGTCGCTTGTTTGATTCTTGCAAACGAAATCCCGTTCATAACAAACCTACGATGCACCGAGGAACGGCTTTGGATTCAATTAACTACGGCCTCCCTGGTTGAGGCTGGTCGGCGTACCCAAAGGGACCCACTGATTTCGTTCGAGACCGAATCTGCTGGATCGCCCATTTCGCGTGCTCCACGATTAACGGCTCGGGGTCAGCTGCGGCACGCTCAAGCGCAGGTAAATCGGATGGCTCCCCGACATTGCCCAAGGCGACACACACGTTCCGCAAAAAACCGCGCCGTTTGATCCGCTTGATCGGCGAGTTCCTAAAAAGCATGCTGAAATTATCATCGCTCAAACTGAGATAATCGCGCAGCGGTATGCCCACTGTTGAGGGATGCGCGAAGAACGCCGTTTCGCGCGATACCTGGGCAAAACGATTCCATGGGCAGGCATCAAGACAATCGTCGCAACCGAAAATTCTGTCGCCGATCAGCGGTCGAAGCTCCAGCGGGATGGAACTTTTAAGTTCAATTGTCAGATAGGAAATGCAGCGGCGTGCATCCAGGCGATGCGGGGCCGTGATTGCACCGGTGGGACAGGCTTTGATACAGCGTTCGCACGTTCCACAGCGATCTGACACAGGCTCATCCGGCGGCAGTTCCAGAGTCGTCAAAACCTCTGCGAGAAAAAACCATGTCCCCAGGTGTTCGTCGATTAGCATCGTACTCTTGCCATGCCAGCCGATCCCGGCTTGGGCCGCATAATCGCGTTCTAAAACTGGCCCCGTATCGACATAACATTTCTGGCGCCCGCCTGACTTACGAAGAAACTCGTCGATCGTATCGAGCTTACTTGCGATTAGGTCATGATAGTCATCGCCCCAGGCATAGCGCGCGATTTTGCCTTTACCTGCAGGGGTATCTCCTGTTTTCCGGCTTCCCTGGAAATAATTCAGCGCCAAAACAACAATCGTCCGGACGCCTGGCAAAATCTTGTGCGGGTCGCAGCGTTTTTCTTTTCCGCGTTCCATGTAACTCATTTCGCCGTGTCCACCTTCATCCAGCCAACTTCGAAATTTGTCCGCATGCGGCGGAGAGCCGCAGGCTGCGACGCGACACGAGTCGAAACCAATCTCACGCACAAATGAGAGCAATCGTTGTTTCAGTTCCAGCGGCGAGCTATCGCCGTCAATGAAATATGTAGCTGTCTCGGTCATCACACGGTCATCGGCGCTGATTTGCGACGAAGCTTTTTGAACTTACTCACAATTGCTACCGCGACTTCTTCATCTGTAAGCTGCGATGTATCGATGCGAATATCGGCAATCTTTGCGTACAGTGGCAGGCGTATTCGTAACATTTTGGTAAACGCTTTTCTCGGATTTTTGTTTTTCAATAACGGTCGATCGCCGGTCCGTGAAGCTCGTTTGAAAAGCGTTTTTTCATCCGCCTCCAGCCACACCACTACGCCAAATCGTTTCAAAAGATCGACGTTCTCCTCGCGCAATACAATTCCGCCGCCGGTCACAATGATTGCACCCCGACCGGCGGATAAATTTCGAAGGGCCTCTGTTTCTGCGTCCCGGAACTTATCTTCGCTGTGCGTCGAGAAAATTTCCGAAATCGACATTCCAAACTTTGATCTCACCATTTCATCGATATCAAATTGCGCAAAACCTGTTCGCCATTGCAAACAACGCCCAACCGCGGACTTACCCGCTCCCATCATGCCGATGAGGACAATCGATCGGCCCTGGCGATTCATATGCGCAATATCGCATTAACAGTGGTATCAGCATCTCTGGCGACGGGACACTGGCTCGCCCCGGCGAGTCCGTCCAGTCGCGGACTGGATACCAATGCCACTTGGCGTTTTGCAGAATGGCCCTAAAATCTGCCCATGCCTGAGTTGAAACCGTTAGTTGCTGTGATCATGGGCAGCAAATCCGATTGGGACACAATGCGTAATGCCGTCGAGACGCTCCATGAGCTGGGCGTGCCTAACGAGGCGCGCGTTCTCTCTGCACATCGAACACCGGACGCGACCGCTGAGTTCGCGCGCAATGCGGCGGCGCGTGGGTTGCGCGTCGTCATCGCCGGCGCAGGTGGCGCGGCGCATCTGGCCGGAGTCATCGCCGCACATACGTGGCTCCCGGTTTTAGGAGTGCCAATTCAATCGAAGTTGCAGGGACTCGATTCGCTTCTTTCGACTGCACAAATGCCTGGTGGGATCCCGGTGGGGACGCTGGCTATTGGCGAAGCCGGCGCCAAAAACGCTGCTCTACTTGCCGGCGCTATTCTGGCTACTTCTGACGAAGCGATTCGGACAAAATTGGAGGCATTTCGCAAGAAACAAAGCGAAAGCGTGCTGGCCGCAAAGTTGCCAATGTGAAAACCGAGATTGTAGCGGCGATCCAAGATCGCCGCTCGCTGCATCGGCATTCTGCCGATCGCAGCGCATTAGAAGCCCGCGCCACAGTTGCGGCGGTTGAGCTGCTGCGCAAAGGCGAAGTGGTAGCGCTTCCAACGGAAACCGTGTATGGACTCGCGGCTGATGCGCTCAACCCTGTTGCTGTCGCAAAAATTTTCGAAGCGAAAGAGCGACCGCGTTTCGATCCGCTGATTGTGCATTTGCCTGGCGAAGGCTGGCTCGAGCGCGTTGCGAAGATCGATAATCGCTCTCTCGCGCACATAAAAAAACTCATCGCGCAATTCTGGCCTGGGCCGCTTACCCTCGTCCTGGATCGGCAGCTGATTGTTCCTGAGATCGTCACCGCCGGGCTCGACACAGTCGCCGTGCGAATGAGTTCACATCCGGTTTTCGCTGAAATCATTTCCGTGTTCGGGAAACCGCTTGCCGCGCCAAGCGCAAATCAGTTCGGCCGGATCAGCCCCACGACTGCCCAGCACGTTTTCGATGAACTGGGCGCACGCATCCCCCTGATCATTGATGCTGGCCCGACGACGCACGGCATTGAATCGACGATTATCGCCGTGCATGACGGTAAGATCGATATCCTTCGCCGCGGTCCAGTAACTGCGGAACAACTCGCCGGGCTTAATAAGATCGAGATCGTTACGACGCCGAAGAGGATTACTGCGCCCGGGCAATTCCCATCGCATTACGCGCCGAAAACTCCGCTTCGTCTGATCAACAACGCAGATTCTTTTTCGGTGAAAGCAAACCAGCGTTGCGCGTTGTTGGCGTGGAACCCGATTGAAAACGCCGAGCGTTTTGTCGCGGCCCGCCGCTTAAGCGAATCACAAGAACCACGCGAAGCCGCTGCGAATTTATTTCGTTGTTTACGCGAGCTCGACGAGCTTGATCTCGATCTTATTGTTGCAGAACGAGTTCCTGCTCTGGGACTCGGCGAGGCGATTCTCGATCGGCTGGAGCGTGCGTCGCACGACTCTGATATTCCAGACACGCCTGAATGAATCCCTTGAAAAGCGGGTGCGGTTTGTTCGGCTTGCTTTGGAATTCAGGGTGATATTGGCAACCAACGAAATAGGGGTGATCTCGAAGCTCGATCAGTTCGGCCAGCGTTCCATCCGGTGATGTACCGGAAATGACGAAGCCGCTTTCATTCATCTGGTCGCGATATTTCATGTTGAACTCGTATCGGTGACGGTGACGTTCCATCACTTCGGCACTTCCGTAAATTCTTTCGGCGAGCGTGCCTTTGGCAATTTTCGTCGGCCATGTGCCCAGACGCATGCTCGCACCCATGTTTTTGACGCCCCGCTGTTCTTCCAGCAACGAGATCACCGGTTCTTTTGTGTTTTTGTCAAACTCGGTGCTATTCGCGTCTTTGATGCCGCATGCATTTCGCGCAAACTCAATCGTTGCCACCTGCATTCCCAGGCAAAGTCCCAGATATGGAATCTTGTGCTCTCGTGCAAAACGCGCAGCCTTGATCTTTCCTTCGACGCCGCGAAGGCCAAAACCGCCGGGAATCAAAATGCCAGACACATCTTTTAACTGGACGTTAGCGCTGTCTTGCAACGACTCCGAGTCGATGAGATCGAGATCGATTCCACAATCTTCGCTTGCCGCAGCATGCGTGAGCGACTCGTAAATACTCTTGTAGGCGTCCCGTACATCGAAGTATTTGCCGATCACAGCAATTCTCACTCGTTTCGCGGGACTAATGACGCGCTTTACAAAATTTTTCCATCCTGCGAGATCGGGCTGCCGGGTTTTTAAGCCCAGAAGATCGCACACCAACTGGTCCAAACCTTCCGCATGAAGCGTCAACGGCACCTCGTAAATTGTGTGCGCGACATCGCGTTCTTCGATTACAGCTTTTTCCGCGACACTGCAGAACATTGAAAGCTTTTGCCGCAGATCGAGATCGAGCATCCGCTCAGTCCGGCAAATCAGAACCTGCGGTTGCAACCCGATTTCGCGCAATTTGGCTACGCTTTGTTGGGTTGGTTTCGTCTTCAGTTCATGCGCGGCCTTAATGTATGGAACCAGCGTGACGTGCATGTTGAGCACATTTGGCGCCCCGACTTCGAGAATGAACTGGCGAATCGCTTCCAAAAACGGCAATCCTTCGATGTCACCCGTTGTGCCCCCGATTTCCGTAATGACCACATCGTATTTACTTTCGTCTGAAATTTCACGGATGCGTCCTTTGATTACGTCCGTGACGTGCGGGATTACCTGCACGGTTTTACCGAGGTAATCGCCACGGCGTTCCTTTAAAATAACCGACTCGTACACCTGACCGCTGGTGAGATTGTTGTGCCGTGTTAGGACGCAATTGGTGAAGCGCTCGTAGTGGCCGAGATCGAGATCGGTTTCCGCGCCGTCGTCCAGCACGTAGACCTCGCCGTGCTGGAAGGGATTCATCGTGCCGGGATCCACGTTCAGATACGGATCAAATTTTTGGAGAACAACGCGCAGACCACGCGCTTCGAGGAGCGTTCCAAGAGATGCGGCGGTCAATCCTTTGCCCAGGGAACTAATTACACCGCCAGTGATAAAGATGTATTTCACAAGCGCATCCTCCGCTTTGCCCAAGCAAGCTTTTGCTCCAGCGCGGTTGCGTCTTCCGGCGTGTCAATCCCAGGCGACCCTGTAGCAGTAACGAGCACATGAACCCTTACACCATTTTCCAGTGCGCGCAATTGTTCGAGCGATTCAGTGCGTTCCAGCGGACTTGGTCTCCATCTCACAAATTGCAGCAGCGTTTCGCGGCGAAATCCGTAAATTCCCTGGTGACGAAGAAACAAGGAGCGATCGTCGTTCCGTGGCGCCGGAATCGGCGCGCGAGAAAAATAAAGAGCGTTGCCGCGAAGATCGAGAACGACTTTTACCTGATGTGGAGAAGAGGCATCCGCTGGGTCCTCGAATGGATGTGCCGCCGTCACCAAACCCACTTTGCGATCCGACCGTAATTTTTGCACAATCTTATCGATTAAACGGTGATCGATTAGCGGTTCGTCGCCCTGGATGTTGATTACATATGCGAACTGCTCTGTTTTTCTTGCCACTTCAGCGACTCGATTGGTGCCGCTGCGGTGCTTTCGTGACGTCAGTGCGACTTCTGCACCCCATTCAAACGCTGCAGAGGCGACCCGCATGTCGTCGGTGGCAATGACAACCAAATCCAGGTTTTTAGCGTGCAGACAGCGTTCCCAGACATGTCTCAGAAGCGGCTTTCCAGCAATGGTATAGAGTGGTTTTCCAGGGAATCGTGTAGAATTCCATCGAGCCGGAATAATTCCAACCGCTTTAGTCATGCGAGAGATCGATGGTCATTACCGTTCGTCTAAAATAAGCTGCGCTGCGGCGGGAAAGTCTTTTGCGGTCCAATCCGCAGCGCTGCCACTGACGTCGCGGTCAAATCCAGTTTGAACCCGGATTGTGCGCACACCGGCGTTACGGCCGCACTCGACGTCGATCTCCTTATCACCGATAAAAAACGAACGCGTCAGATCGATTTGATGCTCTCGCTTGGCTTGCAGAATCATTCCAGGCGATGGCTTGCGATGACTGGAATGTTGCCCCGGTACGTCGGGGCAAAAATAAGTTGCATCGATCAAACGGTGGCCCAGTTGGCGCGAAACTTCCGACTCAACGGAGCGATACTCGTCAACGGTGAAAAAACCGCGACCGATGCCGCTTTGGTTCGTAATAACAATGAGTTTGAATCCCTTTGATTTTAAACGCCGTAATGCTTCGGGAACGCCAGGAAAAACCTTCACTTGTTTGGGATGGGAACAGTAATCCGCATCCTCAATGATTGTGCCGTCGCGATCGATAAAAACGGCGGCTGACGACTCGTTAGCCACCTTCGGAATCCTCTCGGAATCTGCCAATCAATTCATCGCGCGTCACGGTCGCCGTTCCAAGTTTGCTTACGACCACTGCGCTTGCATGGTTGGCGATTTCCGCCGCTTCTGTCGGAGTCGCTCCGCAGGCAAGCCCGAGGGTAAAAAGAGCGATGGCCGTATCACCTGCCCCCGATACATCGAAAACCTCTCTTGCCTTGGTGGGGATGTAGTGCGGCGCTTCTTTCTTTTGGAAAAGCATCATGCCGTGTTCACCCAGAGTGATCAGAACATTTTCTGTTTCCCATTTTTTAAGCAGCGTTTCGCCCGTGCGCTTCAGATCCGCATCCCGGGACGGGTCGATATCCGGATCTCCGTTTGGAATACCTGCGGCGAGAAAAGCTTCAGTGCGGTTTGGCTTGATTACTGTCAGGCCACGCCACTCGACCAGGTTACGGGGATTGGGATCCGCTGCCACGATCTTGCCGGCTAAGCGCGCAGCATCTGCGATCTGCGAAACCAGTTCGGTTGATAAAAAGCCCTTGCCGTAGTCTTCGAAAATAATGGCGTCGGTCTCTGGAATGTTCTTTCGGACGCCGGCCACGACTTCTTCAATTTGCGACGCTGATGGCCCCACAAACTTTTCCCGATCGACACGAACAACCTGTTGATGGCGCGCAATGATGCGGGTTTTAACGATGGTATGAAACGTCGCCTCTTCAACGGCATTAGAGGTATCGATCTTTTGTTCCGACAATAACTCCCGGAGTTGTTGGCCGCTGCGATCTTTGCCCAGCAAACCGATAATCGCCACGCGGTCCACGAACTCGCGCAAGTTACGCACGACGTTGGCGGCGCCCCCGGGGTAAAATGATTCGCCGGTTACCTCCACAACCGGTACCGGAGCTTCCGGCGAGATGCGGCCCACTTTTCCCCAGACAAATTCATCGAGCATCAAGTCGCCGATTACCGTGATCCGCCTGGAAGATGCGCGGTCGAGGATTTGCTCTAGCCGGGTTAGGTCCATAGGGTACGCAGGCAGCGGCGCCTCAGAGGCAATGGGATGTTTCGCTTAAGACGGTTCAAAATGTTTAGAGTAGGGATTTGTGTATGGCAGGGGTTTTGCTTAAGGTTCGCTTCATTAAATCCTGAATACGCACCCGTAATCAACATTCGAAGCTCCCAATGATTCCGTTTACCAAACATTTGAAGTTAATTCCAGCCGCGGTCTGCGGGTTTGCCCTGTGGGCGCATGGCGCGCAGGCTCCGCAGCACATTAATATTAATCAATTATCCACGACTGTGGAAGACGTTGTGGTGCCATTGCCGAACGAAATTTTCGGGGCACTGAACAAGCTCGGTTCGGTCAATTGGAAGGAACACGTCCGCAGCGACAAGGGGCCAAATTTTACCGAGCGGCCGCGCATCGCGCTCCTGCTGGGGGCGGTGATCGCGGATGGTTTTATCGCAGTCCAGGCGGAAGACGCACCGGCGGTAAAGGAGATTGGCCAGCGCGTCATGGCATTGGCGAAGGGGATTGGCGTCGGAAATTCGATCACCCCACATGCCAAAGCAATTATCGAGGCGGCAGATAAACGTAATTGGGAAAATGTACGGCAGGAGCTGGATCGCACCCAAAACAGCGTCCAACAGGCAATGAATGAAGTGCACGACGAAAAATTATCGCAGCTTGTTAGTCTGGGCGGGTGGCTGCGCGGGACGGAAGTGTTGACTTCTGTGGTGAAGCAGCATTTTTCCGCCGATGGCGCCGAGCTTCTGCATCAGCCCGATCTCCTGGCCTATTTCCAGACAAGATTGAAGGCGATGCCTGAATTTAATCTTCCGATCATTCACCAAATTCAAGACGCCTTGGGCGAAGTGAAGCCTCTCATTGACGTCGGCAGCGCCCGCATTCCTGCCGAATCAGTCAAGAAGGTCAACGAGATCACGACGCGGCTCGGCGCCGGCATCGTCACAAGGGATTAGGAAATTTCGATGAACCGTTTCGCCAAAGTTCTTTTACGCAGCAGTTTTCTGTTGGCAGCCGTCATCGTCATGCAGCGTGCGGCTTGCGCCTCGGTGGATGACGCACAGTCGTTTGCTCTTCAGGCAGCGGAACCCTATGTAAAGCAAGGATTTCAGGTACGTGAGGACTACTGGGGAGGCGACCTGGCTTCCGGTGAAAAGAAAGCGGTGCGACAGCAATTATTCAAAGGGAACGAATATTGGTTCTGGCTGGGAACCGAAGTTGATCGGGCGAAGGTGGCCGTTCATATTTACGATTCGGATGGGAAGCTGGCGGAAGAACCAGACAGCTGGGAGAAAGGCCATTTTGCGGCTGCGCACGTGATTCCGAAGACCACCGGCAGTTACTTTATCATCGTCAGCGTGGAGGAATCGCCAGAAGAACGCACGCATTGGGCGCTGGTGTATGGTTTCCGGTAGGGTAGCGCTAGTGGCATTAGCTCTTGGTCAATACGCAATCGGCAAGGATGCCGGTGTTCGGAATTGCCGATGACTGAAACTCGGACCCTACAGTTTGAGAGCCCACGCGCTTTGCAGTCGCTCTACGCCAATGACATTAAACTCTTGAAAAACCTTGAGGATTCACTCGGTGTGAAAGTGACCACCCGCGAAGGCTGGGTGAAACTGGAAGGAGACTCCGGCCACGTCGATAAAGCGCAGCAGGTGTTTGAGCAGCTCGATAAAGCGCGCCAGCAGGGCGTCGATATTCAAAAGCACGAGTTTAATTATGCGCTCAAGGCCGTGAGCGAAGAACGCGACGAGAATCTGGGCGATGTTGTATCGACCAAAATCACGACCTCGTCACGCAAGCCCCCCATCGTTGCACGAAGCGCAAACCAGCGAGCTTATGTTGAGGCAATTCAAAAGCACGACGTCGTTTTTGGAATTGGGCCGGCCGGCACGGGAAAAACTTATCTCGCCGTCGCCATGGCAGTCGCGGCGCTCAAAAAAGAGCAGGTAGCCCGCATTATTTTGACGCGACCTGCAGTGGAAGCGGGCGAAGCGCTCGGTTTTCTCCCGGGCGACCTCGAACAAAAGATCACGCCATACCTGCGTCCGCTTTACGATGCCTTGCGTGAAATGTTGGAACCGGAGGAAATGGAGCGCGCCATTGCGCGGCAGAGCATTGAAGTGGCTCCGCTGGCGTACATGCGCGGGCGCACGTTGAACAATGCTTTTGTCATTCTGGACGAAGCGCAAAACACTACCACGGAGCAGATGTTCATGCTGCTGACGCGAATTGGTTTGAATTCCAAATGCGTGGTGACCGGGGACGTTACACAAATTGATTTACCGGCGAACAAGCGCTCAGGAGTGGTGGAAGCATTGCAGGCATTAAAGGCTGTCCCCGGAATCGCTACTGTGTATTTTACCGAGCGCGACGTCGTGCGACATGAATTGGTGCGCGCCATAATTGGCGCCTATCAACAGCACCGATCGCCTGCGCCATCACCACGCAAGTAAAAGACGAAATGTTCGATTTTTTCAAACGCGGAAGACTCATCAGAAGAGGCCTGGCCTCGCGAAAAATGCGGCGCCGCCGGGCGCGCAGCGGACTGAAACGCAATCTGGAATCCTCGCCTTTCATTAAGGTCGTGATCTTTGCGGTGTTTGCTGGTGGACTGGCGTTTCTCGTCTTTAGTGGCCAGCAACCAGAGCCAACAAAGAATTTTATCATCGCGCTGCTGGTCCTGGCCACTGCGATTACTCAGCTGTGGATCAACCAGCCGAAGAGCTTTTCACGAAGCTCGCGCATCCTTCTCATCTTTGGCGTCATTCTGCTGCAACTAGCCGTCACCAAACTGTTGCTGGTGGTTTGTAACAGCGGAAGTTATCGATTTTTGAGGCCAGAAATGGCGGGGTTGATTACTCCGTATGCATTTGCCCCGCTCGTGCTAAGCGTGTTGTTGGGTCGCCATCACGGGCTTTATTCCGCATTTTTTGTAAGTCTGTGGAGTAGCATGTTGTTCGGTCCAATTGACGCGCCGCTGCTGATAACGAGTCTGATCAGCGGATTCACAGCAGTCTCCCTGACATTGCAGGTGCGCCGACGCGGCCAATTGGTCCGCGCAGGCTTTGGAGTCGGACTCGCCATCTGGTTGCTGTCCCTGACGTTTGGTTTGATCGGACCGATCAACTGGTTTTATCCCACGGCCAATGATTGGGGCATGATCGGCCTGCAAAGTGCCCTTGCTGTCGGCAACGGAATTTTGACTGCCACGCTGGTCGGCGGCGCGCTGCCGATCCTGGAAAACCTGTTTCAAGTCACAACCGACATTTCCTGGTTGGAAGCATCGGATCTCAACCATCCGTTGCTGCGACGCATGACCATCGAAGCGCCCGGGACTTATCATCACAGCCTGGTCGTGGCCAATCTCGCTGAATCGGCGGCGGAAGCGATCGGCGCAAACGCAACGCTTTGCCGCGTCTGCTCTTATTTTCACGATGTCGGCAAACTGGTGAAGCCGGAATACTTCACCGAGAACATGAGTTTCGAACGCAACCCGCACGATGACCTCGCGCCAACGATGAGCTCCTTGATCATCATCGCGCATGTCAAGGAAGGCGTCGATCTAGCCCTTAAATACAGGCTTAACCAGCGCATCATCGATATTATCCAGGAGCATCACGGCACGTCGCTTGTCCGGTATTTTTACCAACGCGCACTTCAACAGCACGAGGATGCGCGAGCCGGCGGCAAGATCATGAAACTGCGAGAGGACGATATTCCGCAGGTAAAGGAAGAAAGTTTTCGCTACCACGGACCCAGACCGCAGACGAAAGAAAGCGCTATCGTCAGCCTGGCTGACACCGTCGAAAGTGCCTCACGGAGTCTCGAGAAACCGACGCCGCAAAAAATCGAAACCCTCGTTAACGAACTGATCGAGGAGCGCATCAGCGACCGGCAATTGGACGACTGCGATCTGACGCTTCGCGAATTGAAAATCATCGCCGAACGCTTTCGGTTCACGCTAATGATGATGTTGCACAGTCGGATTGCCTATCCGAAGCCGGGCCAAAAGACGACGACGATCCTTCCGCGCGAAGAAACCTTGCGCCCGGACGTAATGGCCGCCACGAGGAAGCCTGAAACAGCCCCTCCCATCTCAGCTGCGTAGTGGTCGGGCGGGGAATACCGGGCGCCCAGTATTAGAGTTACAGTTCCGGCGGCCGGGCGCGCGGTTCGCGGTCTTTTGATGTCGCAGTGCTCGGGACGGTCACGAAGGGGCCACCTTCCAAGGGGGTTACTTTCGTGAACGCCACGTCGGGCATTTCGCTGGGGAGCCCTTCCAACGGGAAATCTTTCCGCAACGGGAAGAACGGATAGCCGTCCCACATTAAAATGCGACGGAGGTCGGGATGCCCGTTGAACTTGATTCCCATCATGTCGTAAATCTCGCGCTCGTGCCAGTTTGCGGTCGGCCAAATGTCGCAAACTGTATCCACGGCACCAGCATCGTCGGGAACTTTTAACTTCAAGCGCAGATGAGCTGCATGCGGCATTGAATAAAGATGATAGACAATTTCGAACCGGGGCTCTTCGCCGAAATTATCGATGCTGGTGACGTCGATCAGGTAATCGAACGAAAGGTTATCCCGGCAGAATTTTGCAATCTCGCGGAGGTCATTTGCGGCAATTATATAACTCGTTTCACCGCGAAATTCGGTTTTATGCAGAAGCTTGTCTTCTAGTGATTCGCCTAACGAGTCAAGCAATTCTTGGCCAGTCATAACGCCAACGTCATGTGAGCGCTTCTTCGAGCTTCTCAGCCAGTTCCGGCTTCTGATTTCTGAACGAACGTTCCCGCGAAATTTTTTCCTGTAGCTTGATCAGGCCGGCAAGCAAAGCCTCGGGGCGCGGCGGACAACCCGAAATATAAACATCCACCGGAAGCAGCTGGTCGATTCCCTGCAGCACAGCGTAGGAGCGGTACATGCCGCCGGTCGAAGCGCATGCGCCCATCGCGATCACCCATTTCGGCTCCGGCATCTGCTCATAAATTCGTTTTACTGCCAGCGCCATTTTGTAGGTGACTGTGCCAGCCACAATCATTACGTCGCATTGTCGCGGCGAAAAGCGCATCACCTCCGCGCCGAACCGCGCAATATCAAAGCGCGACGCCGCCGCGGCCATCAACTCGATCGCGCAACACGCCAGGCCCATCGGCATCGGCCAAAGCGAGTTTTTGCGTACCCAGTTGAGCGCCGCATCGAAGCGCGTAAAAATGACGTTTCCTTCGATCTTAGAGTCGTAGGCTGTTGCATGTTCCTCTGGCACAACTAAAGGTTAAAATGCGGCTTGTAACGCGCAAGCCGAATCCCGAAAGGTTATTTTAGCCCCGCGCGATTGACCTCAATCGCACGCTCGCTGATTATCATCCCCCGTGAAGCGAGGGCGGTTCCGGGGGGAACGGCCCCTACCTGACAGACATGACACAAACCGCACGCACTCATCTCGACGATCTCGAGAACCAAAGTATCTTTATTTTTCGCGAGGCGTATCACGCGTTTAAGAACATCGGCATGCCTTGGTCGATGGGTAAAGACTCAAACGTTCTGGTATGGCTTGCGCGCAAGGCTTTCTTCGGGCGTGTTCCTTTTCCCGTTTTGCACATCGACACGACCTACGAGTTTCCGGAGATGCTGGAGTTTCGCGAATGGGCGAGACAACATCATAACCTCAATCTGATTGTTAAAATCAACACCGAAGCCCGCGCGCGGGGGATTGGTTATGAGACACACGACCCGGTAACAGTCACGCACGAGTTAAAGACGGTAGCCCTGCAGCAAGTGCTCGCGGAGTACAAATGGGACGCGCTGATAACCGGCATTCGACGTGATGAAGATCCAACTCGTGCAAAGGAACGATATTTTTCGCCGCGTAACGCGCAGTTTGAATGGGATTACAAGGATCAGCCGCCCGAATTCTGGAGCCAGTTTGTAACCATAGCGGCCAAAGGCGAGCATGTTCGCATCCAACCGCTGCTCGACTGGACGGAGGTGGACATCTGGCGCTACATCCAGAGAGAAAACATACCCATTCCACAAATGTATTTCGCTCGAAATGGGAAACGATTTCGATCGTTAGGCTGTAGCCCCATCACGCATCCGATCGAAAGCAGTGCCTCGACAATTGATGAAATCATTGCTGAGCTACAAGAGACAAAAACAACCGAGCGGGCGGGGCGCGCGCAAGATCATTACGAGCGCAACGCCATGCAGAAGTTGAGGGCGAAAGGATTTCTATGAGCAGCGAAGAAGACGCTCAACGCTCAACGTCCAAACCTCGACATTCAACTTCAGGCGTAGCTCCAAAACTGCGCGTCGTCTTCGTCGGTCACGTCGATCATGGAAAGTCCACGCTGATCGGCCGCATTTTGCATGACACGGGTTCTTTACCCGACGGCAAGGTAGATGAAATAAAAAAAGCATGCGCCGCCGAACGTATGGGATTCGAATTCGCTTTTTTGCTCGATGCGCTTCTTGAGGAGCAAAAGCAAAACGTAACGATCGATACCACCGAGATTCCTTTTCGAACGCCGCGGCGCGAATACGCCATCATCGATGCGCCGGGCCATAAGGAATTTTTGAAGAACATGATTACTGGTGCATCGAGGGCCGATGCAGCGATCCTTGTCATCAGTGCGGACGAAGGGGTGCGTGAGCAGAGTCGACGTCACGCCTATCTGCTGAGCATGCTTGGCGTCAAGCATGTCATTGTCGTCGTAAACAAGATGGATCTCGTCGACTACTCTGAGAAACGGTTCCGTGAGATTGAGCAGGAATATCGAAAGTTTCTTCGCGAACTTGGGCTGGACGCGCGGACGTTCATTCCTGCGTCGGCCAAAGAAGGCGAGAACGTCGCCCGCGCGAGTATGAAAATAAAATGGTACTGCGCGACGAGTGTTCTCGAAGCGTTGGACTTGCTAGAGCCGCAACAGCGCGAGGTTGATCTTCCACTTCGTTTTTGTGTTCAGGATGTTTATCGCTTTGACGGACGGCGGATTATTGCGGGGCGGATCGAGACCGGGACGCTGAGGGTAGGGGACCAACTGGTGTTCTCGCCGGCCAACAAGTCATCGGTGGTGGCTGCGATCGAGCGTTGGAACACTCGAGAAAATAACGGTCCAGCTGTCGCGGGAGATTCGATCGGGATCACGCTCAACGAACAGATTTTCGTGGAGCGGGGTTATGTCGCGTCGCATGAAAATGAAACCCCGATTGAGGCAAATCGTTTTCATGCCGACCTTTTCTGGATCGTGCGCGAGCCCCTGCGCATTGGACATTTGTACAACCTGCGATTGGCAACTCAGGACGTGAAATGTCAGGTCGTTTCAATCGAGCGAGTCATGGATTCTTCGACACTCAAGAGCAAGGGCGATGGAGGCGACCAATTGGAGCGAAACGAAATTGGCAGACTTACAATTCAAACCCGTGGCCGACTCGTCATAGATAACCACGATCGCATTCCGAATCTCGGGCGGTTTGTGATCATAGACGACGGACAAATCTGTGGTGGCGGAACGATTTTCGGTGGCGTTTACACAGACAGGACCATTGCGAAGAGCAAAAATATTTTTTGGACCGAGGGGAAAATAACGGCCCGCGCCCGGGCAATGCGAAGCGGTCATCGCGGCGCGGTGATCTGGTTAACCGGGCTTTCTGGCGCCGGGAAATCAACCATCGCACAGGCACTCGAACGCGAGCTGTTCCAGCGTGCCATGCATACCTATGTGCTTGACGGCGACAACATCCGGCATGGATTGAACTCGAACCTCGGGTTTGCGCCGGACGACCGGGTCGAAAACATTCGGCGTGTAAGCGAGGTGGCCAAACTTATGGCGGATGCTGGCACTGTGGTAATCACAGCGTTTATCTCGCCTTATCGGATGGATCGCAGCCGCGCCCGCGAGATTGCGTTGGAGGGCAACGCGGAGTTTATCGAAGTGTTTGTCGATGCGCCTTTGGAAGTGTGCGAAGCGCGCGATCCCAAGAATCTCTATAAGAAAGCGCGAGCCGGGCAGATTCGTGAATTCACCGGCATTGACGCGCCGTATGAAGCGCCTGAGGACCCGGAGATTGTCGTGCGCACCGATCAACAGACCGTCGACGAATCTGTTGCGACAATTCTTGAACAGTTGTTGCCGCGTTTGAGAGAGTACGACGCGAACGACTGACTACGCGGTAATCGTGTCGCTGACGATTCGGAACGCCAGTTTGAGTGATGCAGCGGCGCTCGCCGTGCTGATGTGCGAACCCAGATTGCGGAGAACGATACGCTGGTGCTTGTGTCAAGTTAGCGATAGGTCTTTCACCAACATTACAATTTTGTAGTAAAACGCTTGGCGTGCTAGCTCAACCTCATAAAGTCCGCGGTAAAAACGTTTGCGGTGGGAGACGAGAAAATAAGAAATTATGGTGCCGCAACTAAAATCGATCTTTCTCTGGCCACACTTTTCGCAGTTTACGCCTTTAATAGCAGCCAGTTCGCTCGTTATTCTGGTGCTTAATATTTCACGATCGGCGGAACCGCCAGAGGCAAATGAGTCTGAAGTCGTGGTGACCGCGCAGGCCGAACCGGAGTCGCTGACTGCACCTTCTGAAGAAGAGGCAGCCGAACAGAAGAAAGAAGTTCCAGGGGGATTCACGCTTCGCAACACGGAGGAGATGAAACTAGGCCGGGCCTCGAACTTTGACGATTTGCTGCAGCGGACGCCAGGCGTTTATTTCCAAACGGACAATGGGACGGAGATGACCAAGGTCTCGATTCGCGGATCGGGAATTCAATCCGAGGATGAACCACTTGGTGTCCAGTTCATGCTTGATGGACTGACCCTCAACCAGGGCGACGGCGAAGCGATCCTGGAAGACTTCGATTTGGCGACGATCAAATACGCGGAGGTATTCAGGGGCGCGGACGCGCTTCGCTACGGTTCCATCACACTGGGAGGCGCGATCAATCTTGTGACGGTGACTGGCCGCGAGGCCGCTCCATTTTACTTCAGGCTTGAAGGCGGAAGTTTCGGCTATTTTCGGGGGCAGCTCACCTCTGGAGGATATCAAGGCCCGGTTGATTATGTTGCCTCAGCGATGGGCCGTGTTCGCGATGGCTTCCGCGATCATAGTCAGGAAAACACCGAGCGGTTTTTCGGCGATGTCGGCTACAAAATTAACGACAACCTGGAAAACAGATTCTATCTCACGCTCGATCGTACGGATCGCCAATTGCCCGGTGGCTTGACCAAACAACAACTGAACGACGATCCACAGCAGGCGATGCAGGACGCCATCGAGCAGGACTTCGGGAAGAATTGGACCTTCATGCGTCTGGCTGACAAAATTAGCTATCGAAAAGACGGATACGAGTTCGATGCCGGATTATTCTGGTTTCATCGGGATCTGGAAGAAATCGGCTTTTTTTCGCCTGAATTCGCCGAGGGCATCACTCAGTTTTACTCGGATAATTACGGTGTCACCGTGAATTCCGTCACTCGAGGCGAACTGTTTGGGCGACGAAACATCTTCACCATTGGCTTCTTATTCGCACTCGAACGAGAGGTGACGCAAAATTATCAGAACTTTGGCGGTCATACCGGAGCGACTACGGCTCGGAATATAGGAATTTCAATCAATTTGCCGTTCTACCTCGAAAACCAGCATTATCTGACCGAAAAACTTTCCCTACTGACCGGAATGCAGGCTATTTTCGCGCGACGTGATTTCGACGATGAATTTAACAGTCCCTTCGTGGGAAATCAGTCGCACACGCAAAATTTCGGCGGTTGGAATCCGAAGACGGGGCTGATTTACGAGGTAAATCGCGAGACCCAGCTGTTCATGAATTTTAGCGGGAGCTGGCAACCGCCTTCCTTCGATAATATGGTCGATTTTACCGAGGGCCCGCACTCCGCCGAGGTCTACAACCCGCTACAGCCACAAACGGCGTTGACGGTGGAGATTGGCACACGCGGTGAGTACGGACGTTTCCAATGGGAACTGTCTCTTTACCATGCCTGGCTGCGGAACGAATTGCTTGAGCTTAACGATGCCCAGGGAAATGACCTCGGAGACGTCAACGTCAACCGCTCCTATCATCAGGGCATTGAAGCGAGTCTCGACATCGAATTGTTGAGGGCTGTTTCTTCCCGAAAGATAAAGAAGGGCCTTGAAGGGTCGTTGAGGTTAAGCCAAACCTACACGCTCAATGATTTCCATTTCAATGGAGATCCCGTCTACGGTAGCAACCGCATCGCGGGAATCCCGGTCCATATTTATGAAGCGGAATTGCTCTATGAGACAGCATCCGGTTTTTACGCGGGACCAAATCTTCGGTGCAGCTTTACTCACTATCCGGTTGATGAGGCCAATACGCTCTTCGCCGATTCCTACGCGCTGCTTGGATTCAAAATTGGATACCGATCCAAGAAAGGGTTTTCTGCTTTCGTCGAAGCGAAAAATTTAACTGACAAGCGGTACGCCGCCGCGGTCGATGCGATTGCCGATGCAAGCACGGACGAGGAACCGGAAGTTTTTCATCCTGGTGACGGTCGCTCCTTTTACGGTGGAGTCTCCTGGAGCTGGTGAATCGTTCCAATCTTGCTTCTCAGGAAATCCAAATTGTCTTCGTGTTTGTGAACTCGCGAGTGCCGGCGGCGCCGAGTTCCCGTCCAAAGCCGGAACGCTTCACACCGCCGAATGGCAAACGCGGATCGGAAGCGACCATCGCATTAATAAAAATCATTCCAGTCTCCAGGTCGGCCGTGAAGAGGTTCTGTTCCTCCGAATTATTCGTCCACGCGCTGGCCCCGAGACCGAACGAACTGTCGTTTGCCACCTCGATTGCCTGGGCCGCGTCGCTTACCCGGAAAACAGATGCCACCGGGCCGAAGATTTCTTCGCGATAAGCAGGCGATTCCCTTGGCACATCGACAAGAACAGTCGGCTCATAGAAGAATCCGGGGCCATGAATCCGATTTCCGCCCGTCAACAATTTTGCCCCTGCCGCAATCGATTTTTGAACCTGATTGTGCACGCCGTCCAGAATTTGTTCCGTCGCCAGGGGACCAAGTTCAGTAGCCGGATCCATTGGATCGCCAATTTTCAGCGCGCGCATCCGATCCACGAACTGGTCAAGAAACTCATCGTAAATTTCGTCTGCAATGAAGAATCGCTTTGCTGCGATGCATGATTGTCCGCTGTTGACGGTACGGGCTTTGACCGCAGTGCTCAACGCGCTTTCAAAATCCGCGCTTGGCATCACGATAAATGCATCGCTGCCGCCGAGCTCGAGCACGCTTTTTTTGATCTGCCGTGCCGCCGTGCTTGCCACGGCGCTTCCGGCTTTTTCGCTGCCGGTTAAGGTCACAGCTTTCACACGCGGGTCGACAATTATCTTTTCGACCTCTTCTGGTTCAATTAGAAGCGTTTGGAAAACACCGTCATCGAATCCCGCGCGACAAAGTATTTGTTCAATGGCAAGCGCACACTGCGGCACATTTGACGCATGCTTCAGCAAACCGACGTTTCCAGCCATTAAGGCTGGCGCGGCAAATCGAAACACCTGCCAGAACGGGAAATTCCATGGCATGACGGCGAGGACCGGTCCCAGGGGTTCATAACGCACATAACTGCGGGCCGCGTCGGTTTGTGCAGGCTCATCCTCAAGGAACCGCTCCGCATTCTCGGCATAAAACTGGCAGCCGCGCGCGCATCTTTGGACTTCGTCAACGGATGCTCGAAACAACTTCCCCATTTCGAGTGTAATGATTTCTGCAAGTCTGTCCTTTTCCTGCAGCAAGAGTTCCGCAGTGGCCGCCATAAGTTCCGAGCGTTTGCCAAACTCAGTTCGCCGATATTTTCTGGATGCATCCTCGGCACGCTTCAGGCGGTTCTCGATTTCTTCATTGTCGAACGGAGAAAACTCCCTCAGCTTTTCGCCTGTCGCAGGATTGATTGAAGCAATTGCCATATGACTAATATCTAACTAAGCGCGCCGACCGAAATGAGCAAAAGTGGAACGCGTTCTCCTTATCGCGTTAGCAAATGAGCCTTGCGTTAGCGGCTGATCTTCGCGCCTCTGACAGTCCGTTGCCATCGCTTGAGGCAAGACGATCGGCCTATAGCCGCAATCCCTTTGGAATTAACACCCGGTCAAGCCCGTCGAACAACCACTGCACAACCAGCGCCAGCAACGCTGCGGGGATGGCACCTTGCAAGATGGTTACGTTATCGTTCAAATTCAGGCCACTCAAAATCGGCTCCCCCAGACCTCCGGCGCCGATCAATGCCGCGAGCGTTGCGGTGCCGATGTTGATTACCGCGCTGGTTTTGATTCCCGAGAGAATCGAGCGCGATGCCATCGGCAGATAAATCTGCCAGAGCCGAGTAGCGGGGCTCAGCCCTAATGCAATGGCGGATTCGCGCAACGATCTCGGGATATCCTGCAGGCCGCTGGCGGTGTTCCGCACGATTGGCAGCAACCCGTAAAGAAACAGGGCAGCGATCGCCGTCCGAACGCTGATTCCGAAGAAGGGAAGAGGGACAAGTAATGCCAGCAACGCGAGCGATGGAATCGTTTGCACCATACTGGCGAAGCCAAGAATTCCGTGTCCAATTATTCCACCGCGGCTGGCAAAAATGCCAAGCGGAATTCCGACGATCACTGAAAGCAACAGCGAAAAACCTGCGAGCTCCAGATGGCGCAGCGTCCAGCGCGCAAGCTTGTGCTGAAAGGTTTCACCCAGAGAATTCGCCGATCTTCCGTCGTCTTCAAAATACAAGTTTGCGGCGAACGTGTAATTTTTGGTGCGCTCTGCCTCCATATTCAGGTGAATCATGCGGTTTTCGTCCAGCGTCCCTTCGAGCCTGTGCAAGGCATTGATTGAATCAGGAGACATGGACGATCGAAATAAGAAGACGGCGTCATACTTTGGGAAAAACCGAAGATCATCTTCAAGAACCACCAGACCATTTTCTTCAATTTTCGCATCGGTCGAATAAGCGTCCTTTACGTCAATTGAGCCATTGGCCAGTGCCGCATAACCGAGCGCATGATCAATCCCAATGACGCTCTGTTGAGAAAGCCCATACCGCTCGCGCAACGGATGCCAGCCATCCTGGCGGTCAAGAAATTCATGGGTGAGCCCGATCTTAAGCTCCGGATGCTTTCGGAGATCGCTGATTGTGCGAACTCCGAGCCGCTGCGCTTCGCTGCTTCGCATCACCAGTGCGTAAGTGTTGTTGAACCCAAGAGGTTCTGTCATGCCGACGCCAAATTTTCCCAGCGCATCTCGAATTTCCTGAAACGACAGTTGGTGACCGTTTCTTAGGATTTCCTGCGCGATTGTTCCTGTGTATTCCGGGTAGGCATCGATTTGTCCGCCCCGTAGCGCTTGCCAGAGAATGATAGTGCCACCCATTCCCTGCCGATGCTCCGTCGCAACGTTCGCATCGTTTAACGCGCGTCGGGCGATTTCACCCAGAACGTAGGATTCAGTGAATTTCTTTGAGCCGATCACGATCGGCTTCGCTGAAGCTAGGGAAACTCCTGCGATGAGGATCAAAAATACCGGTAAGAACGTGCCGGACTTTGCGCGGCGCGCCAAACGCCCGTCCGGCTCGGACCGGTCGCGCCGTACCAACCTGGGGCGAAGCGAGTTCATGTTAGGGTGACTCCGCGTTGCGCGTTGATAAATTCCGACACGAAAGGATCAGCTGGTTTCTCGCGTAGATCGGTGACCGAGCCTTTTTGCACGACTCGGCCGTCATGCATTAGCACGATTTCATCGCCAAAATAAATCGCTTCAGCCAAATCGTGGGTGACGAAGAGTGCGGTCTGCTGTAACCGCGCAAAAATTTCCTTAAGATCCTTCTGCAATGCAGCGCGCACCAACGGGTCCAGGGCGCCGAGCGGCTCATCGAGCAACAACAGCTCCGGCGAAAGCATTAACGCCCGCATCAAGCCTACGCGTTGTCGTTGGCCTCCCGAAAGTTCGACAGGATATCGCGAGAGCAACGTGGTGGAGAATCTCGTCAGATCGCACAAATCGACGAGTCTGTTCCGCATTTCGTTCTCGGATTTCCCGATGTGGCGTGCCATTAACAGAACGTTGGCGCGTGCGGTCAAATGCGGGAACAAACCGCCCTCTTGGATCACGTATCCAATTCGCCGGCGAAGAGCACCGATCGTATCAGGTGTAATCGGTTCGCCGTTGAACTCGATCGAGCCAGAATCAGGCTCAATCAAACGGATGATCAATCGGAGCAACGTTGATTTGCCGCAACCGCTCGGCCCAATGAGAATGGTGGTCTTGCCTCGTTCGATGGAGAGGTTAGTCGCATGCAACGCGATAGCGTCCGCGTAGCGCTTGCTCACATCGGCGAGTTTAACGAGGGCGCTCATTGCGGTAGTGATGCAGGCAATCCTGCCTGTAAGTTCTTAGTCCGCAAATGCGCGAGCGGGCAGACAAGATTGTCTGCCTCACGTTGCCATTACAAAATAAAAAACGCCAAACAGACGCGCGTCGTCAGTCCACAATCTAACGAAATTGAACCCGGCCTGGCGAGCCAGAGCGATGAAACCTTCAGGCGTGTGCTTGTACGAATGTTCCGTCAGGATTTTTTCACCGGCGTGGAAATGAAACTGTCGATTTTGTATGCGCACCGTCTGATCGGTCGTACTGATCAAATACATCTCAATGCGGCCAGCTTCAGAGTTGTAAGTGGCACGGTGTTGCCATCGGTTTAGATCGAAATTTGCACCGGTCTCGCGATTGATGTGCGCCAGTAAGTTCAAATTGAATTGCGCAGTGACGCCGGCTTTGTCGTTGTAGGCGGCTTCGATCACACTTTGATCCTTCTGCAAATCGACTCCAATTAGCAGCCCACCGCCGCGACCCGACACATTGGCAATGCGCCGCAAAAATTCGAGGGCTTCTTCTGGTTCGAAATTGCCGAGGGTAGATCCTGGAAAATAAACAACATTACGTGCCGGCTTGTGACGTGGTGACGGCAACACCACAGATTGCAGGTAATCCGCGCAGACGGGCAGGATTTCTAGATCCGGGAAAATTTTCCGAAAAAGCATACTCGATTTACGCAATTGTTTCTCGGAGATGTCGATCGGGACATAAACGGCCGGTTTTTCGAGCGCTTCAATGAGGGTCCGCGTCTTGGTACCCGCGCCAGTGCCGAGGCCGATGAGCTCAATGTTCGGCCCAAGCTGCGACGCGATCTCGGCGCGATGTCGACTCAGAATATCGATCTCGGTCCGGGTGATGTAGTACTCCGGGAGTTCGCAAATTTTCTGAAACAACGCCGCGCCGCGCTCATCGTAGAAATATTTGCAAGGAAGTGTCCGTGGATCGGAGGAGAGACCGGCCATTACATCTGGAAGCAAATCAGAAGTTGTCGGCGGAACTGCAGTACGAGGTTGTACGGTCGTTAGCTGGTCTGCGGTCATTATGCCATTATCGTTCGGCGCGCCCCTGACGGTCGCGCCTTACCGGCTCATTGTGGATCGCGTGCGAGTCTGATCCCTGTAAACTGCCAGCGTTTTTCCGGTTGGAAGAAATTGCGATAGGTTCGACGAATATGGCTGCGCGAGGTGGCGCAGGAACCGCCGCGCAAAACGTACTGGTTGCACATGAACTTGCCGTTGTATTCGCCCAGTGCGCCCGGTGCCGCCCGATAACCTGGATAAGGCGAATAAGCGCTGCGCGTCCATTCCCAAACGTCGCCAAACATTTGGTGAAGACGCTTATCGTCTCCCGAGGTTGCTAGCGCGCGTGGGTGGAATCTTTCGTCCTCGACAAAGTTTCCTTCGATTGGGCAATCCAATGCCGCGCATTCCCATTCAAACTCCGTCGGCAGACGCGCGCCGGCCCAGTTCGCATACGCGTCAGCTTCGAAATAACTCACGTGGGTCACAGGCTCGGATTCATCTACCGGACGAAATCCCGATAGAGTAAAATTCCACCAGGCTCCATCGTGCTTGGTCCAATAAAGCGGTGCCTGCCAGCGTTGTTCGTTGACAGTCATCCACCCGAGCGACAACCAGAATTCCGGAAGGGAGTACCCATTGTCTTCGATGAACGCGAGATACTCGCCGTTCGTCACTGGCCGCGAAGCGAGCGAAAATGGTAAAATCAGCGCTCGATGCCGCGGTCCTTCGTTGTCATAAGAGAATCCGCGGCCGTCATGACCAATTGTGGCAACCGTCTCATCGAAGTCGACGAAGTGGATTGGAAGAGTTTTCCCTCGTGCGCCGTCGCTTTCATTCTCGCGAAAAACAGGATAAAGCGGGTTCTGTGCAAACACGTGTTTGATGTCGGTGACCAGCAATTCCTGATGTTGTTGCTCGTGATGAAAGCCGAGAACCAAGATCGGTTCCATTTCATCAAGCAGCTTTTCGTCCGCGCCGGAAAGTAGATTGTCGATATGCGAATCGATCGATGCGCGATAACGCTGTGCCTGCTTCACTGTCGGGCGTGAAATTAATCCGCGTAAATCGCGCCGATGCATGTCGCCTGCGGCGTTGTAGTATGAATTAAACAGATAAGCGTACTGCGGGATTTCGGAGCGATAACCAGGACTGAATTTTTTGAGGATAAAGGTTTCGAAAAACCACGTTGTATGTGCGAGGTGCCACTTTGTCGGACTTACGTCGGGCATCGATTGCACCACATAATCTTCCGGTTCAAGACCCGCGCACAGACCACTGGTGAAGTCTCTGATTTGATGAAAACGAGCAAGCAAGCGCTCGACACGCGCTGAACCTGAACGAAGATGAGGTCTTTTTGCCGCGACCGATTCGGTAGCGGCTTCGGCTGAAACTGTGCTCAAAGATTTTCCCCCTCTTGTTCGAGTTCTTCTCGGCGTGCTTCGAGCATCTGGTCGTGAGCCGCTTCCTCGAGACCATCGATTACGAGATGCTGGCCAACAGTTTCTTCTTCATCAGTTCCCGCACGTGGCATGCGGTGCCCCTTGGAGCTCGCGACCACGGCCCACTCTTCGGTGAGTTCGGCATTATCAGGAGTTTCCTCAGGAGGTGAATTATTTTCTGTGCCCATCAGCTCGCGGCGTGCCTGTCTCCAATCTGCATCCGTAAATTCATCGGGGTTGCGTTCGTCGATCATCGCGATCTCGCGCGCGCGTCTCTCCACTTGCTCCGGCGAAGGCGCTCCGAGGCCGTTACCGTGCAGCTCGATTTTTCCCGGGCGAGGCTCTGAGTAATCGTTCATAACCAATTGTGCGGAGGGCGTGGTGCCTTGTTCAGACTATACTTTCCCTTACAGGTTGGGTCCTTGCAATACAAAGCCTAAAAAAAGACGTGGCATTATTTTAAGGTGAAAGGCGAAGATTTTGTTCAACTTCAGGGCGGCGCTGTCCTTGCGTTTCGAGAATACGGCAACGCGAGTGGGGTGCCGGTGGTATTTTGTCACGGTTGGCCGAGCTCGTGCACAATGGCGCAACTAACAGAGGAACCGGCACGAGAACTTGGCATCCGTATCATTTCACCTGATCGACCGGGCATTAGCGGATCGAGTTTGAAGCACGATCGAAAATTGGCCGATTGGCCGCACATCGTAGAACGGCTTCTTGACCACCTGGATATCGGGGAATTTCGGATGCTGGCAATTTCTGGTGGCGCTCCCTATGCGTACGCAACCGCCGCAGCTATGCCGGACCGGCTGCGGGCAATTGCAATCGTCTGCGGCGCGATTCCCATGACCGAACTCGAAGATGCCAGAGGCTTGCTGCCACTTTATCGCTGGATGCTGGCGCTTTATCGATCGCGTCCGCAACTCTTGCGAAGGTTGTTTTGTGCGGCTCGGCCGATTCTTGCATTACGGCCGCCTGTCCGGCTTCGCCCCTTACTTTTGAAGATGTTGATGTTGCGACCATGCGATGCGGAAAGTCTGCGTGATGCAGCAGCCTTCGAGGCCATCTTTGAGAGCCAGCGCCGTGCCTGGCGTGGATCAGCTGAAGGCGTAATGGCGGACGCGCAGATTTATGCGCAGACATGGGGATTTTCTCTTGAAGATGTACGCGGGCCGGTCCGCCTTTGGCATGGAACCCAGGACCGGGCTTTCTCAGTTCGCCTGGCGGAAGAAGTCGCAAAGCGATTGCCCAACTGCAAAGCGCGGTTCATTGAGAATGCGGGGCATTATTCACTGCCCATCCGTTACATGCGGGAGATTTTGAGCGACCTGATTTCTTTGTAGTGGCAGGCGTGCTGCCTGGATTCTCAAAAGGTGCAGCCGACACGGCTGCCGCTACAGTCTTTGATTATGGAAGAGGACTTTACTGGGGGGGCAATTCACGATCAGCCAACGCGCCGACAATGGAGCGTTGAATCCCCATTTGATGCCCGCGTTCGGCAATTGGTTCGCGATTGGGACGCAAGCGAATCTCCGGAACTGATAGAGGAAATGATCGTTACGGCGCTGAAGATAGCCCGTGATCACATGAGCGTGGCAGACCTCAAATTGATCAATCGGTCCATAAAAGAAATGCGCAACGCGGCGAAGGTCTTCGCGCCTTTTCAGCATTTGCGTAAAGTCGCCGTTTTTGGATCGGCTCGCACACCGGTCGATTCGCCGGTGTACGAAGTCGCGAAGGAATTCGCGCGTGAGATGGTGGCGCACGATTTCATGGTGGTCACGGGTGGCGGCGATGGAATCATGGGAGCGGCGCAAGCAGGCGCAGGCCGCGCGCACAGTTTCGGGCTGAACATTCGTCTCCCATCCGAGCAGCAAGCGAACGAATTCATCAAAGGCGATCCCAAACTGATTACGCTCAACTATTTCTTCACACGTAAACTGAATTTCGTGAAGGAGGCGCACGCCTTCGCAATGTTTCCCGGAGGCTTCGGTACACTTGATGAAACATTTGAAGTGCTCACGCTGATGCAAACCGGCAAAGCCCGCATCATTCCTGTCGTGATGTTAAATCGGCCACGTGGAAAGTATTGGGAACAGTGGATGAAATTTATTACCGACCGCCTGCTTAGGCGCGGTTTGATCTCAAAGGAAGATTTCTCCTTTTTCAAGATTGCACATAACGTTCCGGAAGCCGTTGCAGAGATTTTGCATTTCTACAAAATCTATCATTCTGCGCGCTGGGTAGGGGAACGATTGGTAATTCGGATGAACGATCGCTTGTCGGAAAAGGCGATTGTCGATCTTAACAAGCAATTCACCGACATTCTGCGCAAAGGCGAAATCGTTCAGGCCACGGCGTTACCTCAGGAAAAAAATGAGCCTGAAATTTGGGACTTACCTCGCCTGATTCTTACGCCTTTTCGCAATAACTTCGGCCGATTCCGTCAATTGATCGACGCAATCAATTCTTCTTCAACCGCGTGAGACTCTCCGCTCGAGGACCAAGCTCCTGGGGTGACGATATCGTGTTCGCAGACGTTTCGCGAATCATGCCACCTCTTGCAAGAGCGATGTCGGCATGAAGCTTAGCCTTCATCATTTCATCGAATGAAAAATGCTCTTTGGCATACCGGAAGCCGTTTGTCGCGCAGTGCGCCGCCAGGTTTGGATCACGAAGAAATTCCAGAATCGCGGCTGCGAGCGCCTTGCTGTCCCCCGGCTCAACGAGCAGACCGTTTTGCCGATGCTGAATGATTTCCGGAATATCGCCCACCTTTGTCGCGATTACGGGACGTCCGCTGGCAAAGGCTTCGCGCAACACGATCGGAGAGGCTTCAGTCCGCAGCGAAGCGATCACAATCATGTCGCACGCGGCATAAATATCGGGCGTGTCCCACCGATATCCGGCCATAATGATCTTGTCGGCAAGTCCGGCGCGGTCGATTGCGTTTCTTACATTGATACCGCGTTTCAGGATGCCGGTGCCCTGACCAACGACGACGAAGCGCGTATCAGGCCGCTCTGCTAAAACAAAAGGGGCCGCTTCGACGAGGATAAGCTGGCCTTTGTCCGGTCGGATCATTCCGACATTTCCAATGAGCGGAGTGTCTGCGCCGACGCCCAGTTCCTGACGGAATTTCATCCGGTCGCGCGGCGGCTTGAATTTTTCCAAATCGACGGCTGAGCCAATGACTTCAATTTTCGCAGGGTCAACGCCATGTTCCTGGATGAGTTCACGTTTAATCACCGACGCATCGGCCACAATGTTTGAACAGCCATGTTTGAAAACAAATGCGCGTCCCTTGCTCCCGATTGGGTCGGTGATGCAGCGCGCGCGGCTTAACGGAATTCCGCAAAAATAGAGCGGCAGACAAAGCCAGTGATCTTTCGAGCTGTAGGTTTTGAGTAGATCGACCCGGTTTCGCCGGCAAAATCGCCAGAGGCGCCATGAGGAAAACAGATCAACACGACTCCCGAGTGGCATGGTCACAAGGCGAGTACCGAGTTCAGAGGCTTTTGAGTGCACCTGACTATCAGGATTGCAAACGAGCCACGCCTGATGCCCATTAGCATTCAGCCAATTGATCTCGAGACACGTCCGATACTCCTGTCCGCCCCAGCTGCGGCTGCTCTCTACATAGAGGATGTTCACGTGGTATCGGCACCGACTGCCCTTACCGCAGTTTAAGCGGCCGCGCCACGTTTTTCGAGAATGTAATCGTGGATCGTGTTTACAGTTCGAAGCGCTTTGCCGGCTACTTCCGAGCTGGGCACACCGACCCCGAACGTCTTCTCCATGCTTACCACCAGTTCAAGCGCATCGATGGAGTCCAAACCGAGACCGTTGGCTCCGAAAAGCGGAAGATCGTCTCCGATCTGCTCCGGAGTAACCTGCAGCATCAAATTTTTTACCAGCATCTCTTTGATTCGAGCGCGCAGATCAGTGTCGGACATAAATGAGCCGCGATCTTGGCGTAAATCGCGCGTTTGGTCAAACGGGTACAAGCGCGATCCGATTTAATTCTACAAATAGTCCCCTAAACCGATGCGAGGACTCATCGCATTCCGAGAGCATTCGTGCGAAAATGGGCGGAAGACATCCGCTCTGTTTCGCGGAAGCTCGCCAAAGGACGAGTCCGTCCGACGGCGGACTTGAGAGTGAGCACGCGCACTTGCCTCGCTTCCCTCGAAACGACGGCTTCTTACGCTTGATCGGCTTTCCCGTCGGTGCTTGCAGGTTGGTTTTCGCTTCGGGACACAGTCGACTGCGCCGGTTTCACGTCAGACTTTGCGGTTTCAGTTTCAGACTTTCCCGCCTTATGCAGTTCGTCGCTGAATTCGTCCTTTGCTTTTTGAAACTCCTTCACCGCCTGACCCATTCCACGGGCAAGTTCCGGCAACTTCTTTGCTCCGAACAAGACCAGGATAATCAACAGGATGACGATCAGGTCCGGCCCTGCCAAATTCATGAAACTGGCGATAAGGCTCATGCGGTAAGTTTGAACATCAGGCTGTTTCCCAAAGTTTCAAGGCAAATTCCGTGAGGCTGGCATAAGGGGTCTCTGAGGTTGACATGCTCAAGCTACTGTGGAAAAAGGGTTTCCTATCCATGCGTCCTACCTGGAAAGGCAGTATCAGCTTCGGGCTGGTTTATATTCCTGTGGCGGTTTATCCAGCTACGCGCGAGGAGAAGATTAGTTTTCGCCAGCTTCGTTCCAGCGATCTCAGTCCTATCAGATACAAGAAAGTGGCTGAGGCAGACTCAAAGGAAGTTCCGGCCGACCAGATCGTGAAGGGCTTCGAGTACGAGCGGGGTCATTACGTTGTGCTAAAGGACGAGGACTTCGAGAAGGTGCGAATCGAGTCGACACATTCAATTGACATTACCGACTTCGTGGATTTGGACCAAGTCGATCCGAAGTTTTTCTACAAACCATATTTCCTCGAGCCCCAAAAGGGTGGGGAAAAAGCCTACGCAGTTTTGCACAAGGCCCTTGGCGGGACGGGCAAGATCGGCATTGCGAAGGTCGTGATCAGCAACCGAGAACATCTGGCCGCGGTCAAACCGGATGGACTATTTCTGATTTTGGAGTTGATGCACTTCGCCAGCGAAATTTTGAGCACCGAGGTCTTGAAGAATGGATCGGCTACAGCCGTCAGTGACAAGGAGCTCAAAATGGCGCAGGCGCTCATCGACAGTATGGCAGTTTCGTGGGAGCCGGAAAAATACCGCGACGAATACCGGACGGCACTAATGGAGATCATTGAGCAGAAAGCGCAGAACCGAGAAATCGCGGCCAAGGCACCGACACCACCCGCCCCAACTAACGTCGTCGATTTGGTTAAGGTGTTGCAGGACAGTCTGAACCGAACGCAATCACTTAAGCAAAAACGGGGTTCCGCTTCATCCAGTGGCCGCCGGGCGACCAACGCGCTGGTCAAGCAACGACGACGAACAAGCGCTCTGGGTTAATTGGCCCTGAACCAGGGTCCTGTTGCAAATTGCGGCGCTGGCATTATAGTCAGCACTCTTTATGGCCAAAACTTCGTGGATTAATCGCAATGAACGCAAACGTGCGACGGTGAAGAAGTACGCCGCCTTGCGCGCGGAGTTGAAGGCCAAAAAGGACTATACCGGCCTTTCCCAATTGCCGCGTGACGCCAGTCCGACCCGTGTAGTGAATCGGTGCGAAGTGACCGGGCGCCGTCGTGCTTTTATTCGCCGGTTTAAGATCTCGCGCTTGACGTTCCGTGAACTGGCTTCGCAAGGCTTGATTCCTGGCGTAACCAAGTCGAGCTGGTAAATTTTGTAGCGTAGGCGGGCCGCCGTGCGGCGCGTGAATCGGCCGGTCACAAACCGGCTCCTATGCAAATCTACTGGATGAACTTCCCCTCATTATTGCTGCTGACCCCCATTGCTGATGTAGTAGAAAGGCATTGGGACCCATTGATCGTCCTGATCGCCAAACTGGCCATCGTTGCCGCGTTGGTATTGCTCAATGGGTTCTTTGTCGTTGCCGAATTTGCATTAGTCAAAATCCGCGACAGCCAAATCAAGACTCTGACTGACGAAGGTGTGAAGCGAGCGGCCTTCGTGAAACAGATTAAGGACAATCTGAACGCCTATCTTTCTGCCTGCCAGGTCGGAATTACTGCGGCGAGCCTGGGGCTGGGTTGGCTGGGGGAACCTTTTCTCGCGAGAATGCTCCAACCGTTTTTCGCTTTGGCAGGAATCGAATCCGCGCCGGTAATCAAATCGATTTCCTTTGCGTTGGCATTTTCAGCCATCACGTTCTTGCACATCGTGCTGGGGGAGCAAGCCCCCAAAATTCTCGCCATCCGCAAATCCATGGCTGCCGCGCTGTTTGTGAGTGCGCCGTTGCGATGGTTTTACGCAATCTTTAAACCTGCGATCGGGTTCCTGAACGCTGCGAGCAACTGGGTGCTGCGTCGCGTGATCCGTGTGGAACCCATTGCCGAGGGAGAATTGGCCCATAGCGAGGAAGAACTGCGATTGATTGTTCAGGAGAGCGAAAAATCCGCCGAGGTCACGCCTCTTGGTCGCGAGCTTGTTTTTAATGTGCTGGATATGCGTGACCGTGTGGTGCGCGATATCATGACGCCGCGCGGAGAAATTGTTTACTTCAATCTGGAAGACGGTTTCGAAGCTAATGTAAAAAAGGCGATCGAGTCTCGGCACACGCGGTTCCCGTTGTGTCGCGAGAATCTCGATAACACGATCGGCCTGATCCACATCAAGGAGCTACTCACCCTGATGCGTGCGGAGGATCCGGACCTGCTGAAGATCAAACGCGACTTGATTCCCGTGCCGGAGATGATGCCACTGGAGAAATTGCTCAAGTTATTTTTGAGCAAGCACGCGCACCTGGCTCTGGTGGTGGACGAGTTTGGCGGAACGGTTGGCATAGTGACTCTGGAGAACGTGCTCGAGGAGTTGGTGGGCGATATTCAGGACGAGTTCGATTTCGAAAAAGAAGAGTTTCGCAAGATCAGTGCGAGCGAATTCTCAGTGGACGGGGCGCTGGGTCTTTACGAGTTGAACGAGTTCGCGAAGCTAGAATTGGAGAGCGCCGACGTGAGCACTATCGGCGGCTACGTCACTCATCTGCTTGGTCACCTGCCGAAGCAGGGCGAGGAGGTCAAGATCGATAACTATCTCGTCACAGTTTCTCAAAGCGACGGTCGCCGCGTGAATCAGCTCCATTTTAAAAAATTGAGCAGCGCTCCGGCGACGGTGCCTGCCTCTGGCAAAGGGTAGCCCTTATCCCGCCGTTCCGTCTTTGCGCGAATGGAGGCAAATCCGGTTGCCATCCGGATCCGCAATCCATGCCATCCAACATACCCGCGTCTCAACCGGCTCGATGAGAATTTTGACGCGGTGTCTGCGGCAGATATCGATTGCAGTCGGAACGTCGTCGACCGCTAGCGCAACGCATGCCGGCCCGGTCCAGTCCCATTCGGGATGGCGTTTATGTCCTGTGCCATTAAGACAGAGCGTCAACGGTTCGGTGGCGAACTCACTCCAGAAATCATTCCACTCGTGCCCGCGTTTGAGACCAAAAAGCTTCTGATAAAATGCACGGGCCCGGCGGATATTTTTAGTGTTATACATCACGAAATCGAGCGCCCGAACAGGAATTGCGGCCCGACGCGATGAGACTTTCTTCCTTCTCATGGTTGTGTCTACGCAATTGCTGCTTGCAATTCCGCCAGCAAGGCCGGCCGGCGCCGCAACTGAGCGGTGAGAGCTTCGATTGCGCGCAGGGTAGGAGCGCTAACATGATGCTCCATTCCCTCTACGTCGTGATAAATGACGCGATCGTCGAGGCCGAGCAGCCCCAGGAAATCACTCAGAAGTTTGTGTCGCTGCGCAACCTTATGCGCCAGGCTCTTGCCAGTGGCGGTCAAAATAAGTCCGCGATATTTTTCGTATTTTAACAGGCCCTCGGCGTCCAGTCTCTGGACCATGTTAGTCACGCTCGCTTGCGAAATTTTCAAGGCAGCCGCAATATCAACAACGCGGGCATATCCCTTTGAATTAATCAATTCGAGGATGCGTTCCAGGTAATCCTCGACCGCAGTGGAACTGCCGAGCGCGGAGTAGGCCGTTTTCTTTCGTCGCATCTTCGGAAAGTAGAATCCAGCGTCAAATAGTCAATCAAATAAATAATTGTGGACGAATAGAATTATAATGCGATAAAAATAAGTTTGGTAAGCCTAATTCCAAAGGGATAGCGTTGAATTTGTGAGTAGATCCGACAACATCGTGAGAGAGCAGGCGGTTGCACCGTGGCGCAGAAGCGCCGGCCAGGTCTCCCTCCCAGAAGTTCACCGGAGCATAGTGGTCCCGGGAACGCCTTCGTTCTGGAGGAAACTGGCGGCATTCACTGGCCCGGGATTTCTAGTCGCAGTGGGTTACATGGATCCGGGCAATTGGGCCACTGATCTGGCCGGTGGCGCGCGGTTTGGTTACTCGCTTCTAACGGTCATCATGATCTCCAATCTGATGGCGATCCTGCTTCAGCACCTGTGCATCAAGCTCGGCGTGGCCACGGGACGCGACCTGGCACAGGCTTGCCGCGATCATTACGCGACACCGACCGTCTGGTTTCTATGGGTCCTTTGTGAGATCGCAATTGCGGCGTGCGATCTGGCCGAGGTGGTCGGTTCAGCCATCGGGTTGCAGCTTCTTTTCGGCATCCCGTTGGTGTGGGGTTGCCTCATCACTGCGTCCGACGTGCTCCTGGTGTTGTATTTGCAGACCAAGGGATTTCGCTACATCGAAGCGATCGTCATTACACTGATCATTATCATCGGTGGTTGCTTCACCGCTGAGCTGATCTTTTCCACACCGAGCCTCGGCGGGATCCTTCTCGGATTTGTTCCCGGTCCTCACATCGTCGCAAACCAGGAAATGCTCTACGTCAGCATTGGGATCCTGGGCGCGACGGTGATGCCGCACAATCTGTACCTACACTCGTCCATTGTGCAGACGCGCAAGTTCGAGCAAACACCAGAAGGCCGCCGGGAAGCGATCAAGTTTGCCACAATTGATTCAAGTGGTGCGCTCATGCTGGCGTTATTCATCAATGCGGCGATTCTGATTCTAGCGGCTGCTGCCTTCCACTGGTCCGGACACCAGGAGGTGGCTGAAATTCAGGACGCGTACAAGTTGCTTAGCCCGCTTCTGGGTGTCGGGGCGGCGAGTGTTCTTTTTGCGGTAGCACTACTTGCGTCGGGGCAGAATTCCACTCTCACTGGCACATTAGCCGGTCAGATTGTGATGGAAGGATTTCTCAACTTCCGCATCACACCATGGTTGCGGCGCCTGATCACGCGACTAATTGCCATCGTGCCGGCAATCATCGTGATCGGAGTGTTCGGCGAAGGCAAAACCACGGAACTGCTGATAGCCAGCCAGGTGTGCTTGAGCATGCAACTCGGTTTCGCTGTCTGGCCACTGATGCGGTTTACCGGCGAGAAAGCGAAAATGGGCGAGTTTGCGAACCGTATCTGGATAAAAATTCTCGGCTGGACAACTGCGGCCATTATCATCGTGCTGAATGTGAAGCTGCTGCTGGACACGTTTTTGCCAGTTTCTGTCCTTAACGCGCTTTACAGTTTTATTGGGTTACCAACTCCAAGTGAATAAATGACGAAGCCCGAGTTTCGGCGAAGCCATGTATAAACACATCCTCATTCCGCTCGAAAATAGTTCCGCCGATGAGACGATTCTTAGGCACATCAGGCCGCTCGCGCGCATTGCGGAGGCGAAACTGCTCCTCGTCCATGTCGCAGATGGGTGGGTGGCGCGTAACTTTAATCAGCTTCAACTGGCCGAGAGCGAAGAGATGAGACAGGACCGCGCCTATTTGGAGAAGAGGGTTCACGAGCTGACGGGGGAGGGTTTTTCCTGTGACGCCGTCCTAGCGTTGGGGGAACCCTCGGACGAGATCATCAAACTCGCGCGGGAAAAAAATGTCGATCTCATCGCGATGACCACGCACGGCCACCGCTTCATCAGTGACATACTTTACGGGGCAACAGTCGACAAAGTGCGCCACGAAGTGGAGGTGCCGGTGTTGTTGGTAAAAGTGCAAAGGTAGGTGAGGTGCAAGAACGTTCGCCGTGGCGAGCGCCTGTGCTGGATTCGGCGCTTGACACAAGCTCCCTTACAACGAGTTAGGACGTTTGTGAAAGTTCTCTTTTTAACAAATGAATATCCGCCGCACATTTACGGCGGCGCAGGCGTTCACGTCGGCTTTCTTACGCGCGAACTGGCGAAGGCGATGCCGGTGGAAGTTCGTTGCTTTGGCGATCAGCGCCTTGAAGAAGGCAATCTCAAGGTCACCGGATACGAAATTGATACGAGCAATTTCACTTGCCCGAAACCGTTGCGCTCTGTTTTCGGCGCAGTGCGGCGATGTACCGATTTCAACACAACCAACATCGATGCCGAACTGGTGCATTGTCACACCTGGTACAGCCATTTCGGAGGGATTTTAGCGAAAAAAAATTATGGAATTCCGCTGGTGATCACGGTTCATTCACTCGAACCGCTTCGACCCTGGAAACGCGAACAACTCGCTGGTGGTTACGATTTTTCGCTTTGGGTCGAGAAGACTGCGCTGGAGATGGCCGACGCGGTCATTGCCGTCTCGCGCGAGACCAAAGGCGACGTCGAGCGATTGTTCGATGTGCCTCGGACGCGAGTCCATGTGATTCACAATGGAATCGACCTGGACCAATATCGGAAGGTCGATTCCGCTGCCGCGCTAAAGCGATATGGCATCGATCCAGATAAGCCGTATCTGCTGTTTGTCGGTCGGATCACCCGCCAGAAAGGATTCCAACATTTGCTGCGCGCAATCCAGTTCCTGGATTCCGGTTTCCAAATCGTTCTTTGCGCGGCGGCGCCCGATACTCCCCAGATGGGGGAAGAAATGAGAGCCGCTGTGGAGCGGGCGAAAGCAAAGCGGCCCGGAGTCATCTGGATCAATGAAATGTTGGACCAGCCCGCTACGCGCGAACTTTATTCCCACGCAGCGGTGTTCGTTTGCCCTTCGATCTACGAACCGTTTGGCATCATCAATCTTGAGGCAATGGCGTGCGAAACTGCAGTGGTTGCGAGCGCCGTCGGCGGAATCAAAGAGGTCGTTGTCGATGGCGAGACCGGGTTTCTGGTTTCACTCGACCAAACGAAGGAAGGGTCGTTCGAGCCGACAAACCCGGAGAAATTCGCGCGAGATCTTGCCGGGCGCATTAATCAGCTGATGAAAGATCGAGAACTGCGTGAAAGATTTGGCAAGGCAGGACGCAAACGTGTGGAAGAACACTTTAGTTGGACGTCAATCGCGCAAAAGACAAAAGCGCTTTATGAGACACTAGTCCGACGCGCAGGATAGGCAGGCGAAGAAGCAAACCAAGAGCGGTTCGCGCGTGTTACAGCTGTTCGATCTTGTAGCCCCGCTTCTCCAGCAATTTGATGACGCTATTTGGACCCGAGAAGTGCAATGCGCCGGCGACAATCGCTGTGGGCTTGCCAGTTTTCAGTTCCGCTTCGATCCGTGGAATCCATTTGATGTTACGGTTATCGACAAAACGCGCCGCGATCCACGGGGCCTGTTTGCGCAACCGGCTGTCACCAGCCCAAAGCGCATCGGTATCGCCTTTACGCCAGGCCTTGTACATCCGGCTGAATTCCTTTTCATCATTCCCCGGCTGCTCGAGGGCGTCACGCAAAATGAACTCGCTATCGCGATCGGACAAACCGCCCATGACTGCCACGTGCTCATTCACCGATTCCAGACCGGCGATTTCTTTTTTCTCTTTTGTTGCGCGGTCCACAAAGTAATTGTCCAGACCGTGCGACAGCGAACTTTTGCTGTAGGTCGCAGGTCCGACGAGATGCTGCGCAATCCACCAGGGCTTATAGCCGAACTGGCTGTCGAAATTCCCATTACGTTCCCTTTTTACCCGACGATCGTCCGGCTTTACACTCATAACATTCTGGCAAAGCCAGGCCAAAAGTTCCGGATCAATTTTTGAACGGATATCCTGTCCCCGAGGATATTTGCCGGCCGCCTCAAATTTCTTTTCGAATTCTACGTGTCGCTTCGGATCGAACTCGAAAAGGAAACGTTTACTGTCTCTCAACGCGATTTCGTACGGCGTGGCCAGCGGATAATCATTTTTGCCAAGCGCATGGATTGAACCCACCAGGTAAAATGGCGCCTTCGCGTTGATTACGCGCCAGACGCAACATTTCTGGTGCCTTTGAGCGGCGCCAACTGGGACCGCCAAAAGCAGCGTTGAAGCAATCAGGAGCAATGCGATCCGAAAACAGGGAGTGCGTTGGGGAAACAACAACATTTCCGGTTTTTAACGCGAAAAATCAGCATGTCAATTGTCAGTTTCAACGAACAAGAAACGACGGTTTGGGCAGGCCGTGGAAATTCGAGTATAACGGCTGCGAAGCCGGCGCTCCTTGAGATTGGTGAGGTTTTCAATACAATTGCGCAGGCATGCTCCTCCCAGAGAAACGATGGTTCGCGGTTGCGTTCCTGGCCATTTCTATCGCGATATCACAAAAAGCAGCATCTGCCGCGGGTGATTGGAAGGTTATCAAAGTACGCGGCAGCGACTACCTGAGCGTCGACAACATCTCGCAGTTTTACGGATTGCCGGCGGGAATCGCCGCTTCCGGCGAGAAAGTGGAATTCGATTCGGTCAAGAATCCGCTGGAATTTGTCGGCGGCAGCCGCGAGGTCATGATCAACGGCGCTCGCAGCTGGTTGTGCTTTCCTGTTATTGAGCAGGATGGAAAATATCTGGTTTCCCGCACGGACGTAGCCAAGACCATTGAACCACTGGTGCGACCCCATCGTGTTCAAAGCGTCGGCAAGGTTCAGACTGTCGTACTGGATCCGGGACATGGCGGCTACGACAGAGGACAGGTGAGCCGTTATGGTTACGAGAAAGATTTTGCCCTGGATGTGGCGCGAAAACTACGCCCGTTGTTACAGGCAAAAGGATTGCGCGTGATCATGACGCGCGAGGGCGATTACTTTGTGCCGCTTGAAGTTCGCGCGCAGATCGCAAATGCCGCGCGCGATTCGATTTTTGTCAGCATTCATTTCAATGCGACGAATGACGATCCAAATGCGACGGGATTTGAAATCTTTTCGTTTACGCCGCGGGGAGCGCCCTCCACATCCGACAGCGCAGTAGCTCCAAGTGCTTCCAGCACGCAACCCGGAAGCACTGTTGATGCGCAAAGCATGGCGCTCTCGGCGTGCATCTATCATTCCCTGCTCGGTCACCTGCCCGAATACGACCGGGGTATCAAGCGCGCGCGGTTTGCTGTGCTTCGTCTTGCAAAAGTTCCGGCCGTGTTGATTGAAGGCGGTTTTCTGACAGAAAAAGGCGAGTGCAAGTTAATTGCGCAAAAAGACTGGCGCGCAAAGCTCGCCCACGCCATCGGCGTTGGGGTCGAAAGTTATCGGGCTCTTGGAATCAAGAAGCAGCCGCCGTTGCTCGTCGCGGATTATCGAAAACAAGTAAAGTCATCACCGACTGATTTTATTGTTCCGGACGCGGAATTGAAGGAAGCAGACACAAGTCTGATGGAGCTCGTTGGCAAGTCGAAGTTTCTTCCAGTGCAGCAGACGTCAACTCCGAGAGCGTCTCTCGAAGCCGCCCCCATTGTTCCCTGAGACTTCTATAGCGAGAGGCATGCCGCCTGCAGGTAACTCGTCCCGCAGCCGACACGGCTTGGCTCTACAGTTGATTGACCTTGACTCCGCTCGCGCGCAGCAGGGTAATCTTGGCATTCAACCCTAACCAAAGGATCAACCTTATGAAAAAACTGATTACCTACATTATGACGGCGCTATTCGCGACGATCGCGATTTCATTCGCCGCACCGGACGACAAGGAGGCGATTATCTCCAAGGAAAAAGCGGCCTGGCAGGCGTTCAAAGATAAGAAAGCGGATGACTTCAAGAAGCTTCTTTCTTCGGACCTTGTGACCGTGTACGCCGACGGAATGCACACGCTGCAGCAGGAGGTGGATGGCATGTCAAAGACAGACATGAAATCGTTCGACTTGAGCGATTTCAACGTCGTGTTTCCGAATAAGAAGACTGCCATCATTACATATAAGGCCAAAATCGAGGCAACATCGGATGGGAAGGACGTCTCCGGCACGTATAATGTTGGCTCGGTCTGGCACACTGCTAATGGCCAATGGGTCGGTATCTTTCACACTGACTCGAAAGTGGTATCGCCACCGACGACATCGCCCGCCGGATAAATCCGCGTCAACTACGAACAGCCCTTTGAAATTTCTGCAGTGGCAGGTGTCGCCTGCAATCTGTACGGACCACTACAGTTAATTGACTTCGCTTGTGCGAGTCCTATTCTGAACGAGAAGCAATACTGCGGGGGAGCCGCAATGGCTGAGAGTGTCGCTCCGGCGACAGACCCCTTGAACCTGATGCGGGTAATGCCGTCGAAGGGAGCGAGGGTCCGATTGCCGGACTGGATCTCAGCCATGGCGCGACCGCGCATGGCTTCTCGGTTTTATGATAAAACAAAATGACGGCGCTTCTGTAGCCGAAAATGGCAGTCCGCCTCGCACTGCTGACTCCAGTTCCGCGAACGGATCCGCCGAAGCCACAGCCAGCGTCAGCGGCTACAGGAACTCGAAAAAGATTTACGTCGGAGGAAAATTGCATAGGGACGTTCACGTCCCATTTCGGGAAATCTCGCTCGCGCCGACGAAGTCGATGAACGACGAGATCGAAGTAAACGAACCCGTACGCGTTTACGACACCAGCGGCCCGTGGGGCGATCCTAGCGCGACCCCTGACCCGGTACAAGGGCTTCCGCCCTTGCGTCGCGATTGGATCCTGAAGCGCGGAGATGTGGACGAGATTGAGGGACGAGTCGTTAGGCCTCAAGACGACGGATATCTTTCGGAAAAGCATCGGGCTGTAGCCACAACTGGCAACGTGCCTCGCACCGCCGAGGGTGGAAATGATAAGAACTCAGAGCGAGCCGCAGCCAGCGTCAGCGGCTACAACGGAAATGCGCCGCAATCGGCAACGCAAAAACCTCTTCGCGCATCTGCCGGTCATGCCATCACACAATTGTATTATGCGCGCCAGGGAGTCATTACGCCCGAGATGGAGTTCGTTGCAATCCGAGAGAACGGCCGACAAATCGAGAATCGAGAATCGAGAATCGGCGGAAACGATTCACGAGTTACAAATCACGAGTCCCGCGATTCATTAGACTTCGCGCATCCCGGCGAATCCCTCGGCGCCAGGATTCCGCGCGAGATTACGCCTGAATTCGTTAGGCAAGAGGTTGCACGGGGTCGTGCCATTATCCCGTCGAATATCAATCACCCTGAGTCCGAGCCGATGATCATTGGCCGCAATTTCCTCGTAAAGATCAACGCCAATATCGGTAACAGTGCCGTCGCGTCATCCATCGAGGAAGAAGTCGAGAAAATGCGCTGGGCGACCAAATGGGGCGCCGACACGGTGATGGACCTCAGCACGGGAAAAAACATTCACGCAACGCGCGAATGGATCATTCGCAACTCGCCCGTGCCCATCGGCACTGTGCCGATCTATCAGGCGTTGGAAAAAGTCGGCGGGCGGGCCGAGGAATTGACCTGGGAAATTTATCGCGACACCCTCATCGAACAGGCAGAGCAGGGGGTTGATTACTTTACTGTCCACGCCGGCGTGTTGCTTCGCTACATTCCGCTCACCGCGCGCCGTGCTACCGGCATCGTGTCGCGCGGCGGCTCGATCATGGCCAAATGGTGTCTCGCGCATCATCAGGAAAGTTTTCTCTACACGCATTGGGATGAAATCTGCGAGATCATGGCGGCATACGATGTCAGTTTTTCCATCGGTGACGGTCTCCGGCCGGGCTCAATCGCTGATGCGAACGATGAAGCGCAGTTTGCCGAGCTTTATACCCAGGGCGAGCTGACCAAGCGCGCATGGGCTCATCACGTGCAGGTAATGAACGAAGGCCCCGGTCATATTCCCATGCACATGATCAGGGAAAACATGGAGAAACAACTCGAGTGGTGCCACGAGGCCCCGTTCTACACGCTCGGACCCCTCACAACCGACATCGCCCCCGGGTACGATCACATCACCAGCGCCATCGGCGCGGCGATGATCGGCTGGTACGGCTGCGCCATGCTTTGTTACGTCACCCCGAAAGAACATCTCGGTTTGCCTGACAAGACGGACGTGAAAGACGGCGTTATCGCCTACAAAATCGCCGCGCACGCCGCCGACCTGGCCAAAGGCCATCCCGGCGCGCAATACCGTGACAATGCCATCAGCAAAGCCCGCTTCGAATTTCGCTGGGAAGATCAATTCAATCTCTCACTCGATCCCGAGACCGCCCGTGAGTTTCACGACGAAACTCTCCCAGCCGAAGGCGCGAAGACTGCGCACTTTTGCAGCATGTGTGGACCGCACTTTTGCTCGATGCGCATCACCGAGGATGTGCGCAAATACGCCGCGGAGCACGGCCTGACAGACGCTGAAGCAGTCGAATCAGGAATGCGGGAAAAAAGGAACGAATTCCTCAAAAAGGGTGCTGATGTCTACGTAAAAGCGTAGAGCTACTCCTCAAGCCCACGCGTACTAGATTCGTCCGGTGAAAGTGCTGGATTGGCTTCTCGACTCCGACCCCGCGATCCGTTGGCAAGTGTTGCGCGATCTAGCAAATGCTTCGGCAGAAGTCGTGGCGACTGAGCGCGCTCGCGTAGCGAACGAAGGGTGGGGCGCGCGACTGCTTTCTTCGCAAGGCGAAGACGGTCAATGGGCAGGCGGAGCGCTATTTCCTAACGGGAAATGGGACAGGAATGAGCCCCAGCCCTGGACGGCCACGGCGTACGCACTCGTTGACCTGCAGGATTTCGGAGTCGATCCACGCGGTGAGAAGGTGCGCCGGGCGGTGGCGAAGGCCGGGGAACAGAGTCGTTGGGAACATGCCGGCCAGCCGTTCTTTAGCGGCGAGGTCGAGCCATGCATCAACGGGATGGTGGTTGCGCTGGGCGCCTATTTTGGTCAGGATGTCGATGGAGTCGTCGCCAGGCTACTAGGTGAGCAGCTAGAGGACGGCGGATGGAACTGCGAGGCGGAGAACGGCTCAGTTCGCTCTTCGTTCCATACTACGATCAGAGTTCTCGAAGGACTGTTGGCGCACGAACGTGCTACTGGTGGTTCGGCGCAATCCATAGCGGCTCGCCGCCGGGGTGAAGAGTATCTTCTGGAACGAAAGTTGTTCCGGCGTAAGAGCACCGGCGAAGCCGTCAATCCCGCCTGGCTGCAATTCTCGTTTCCGACTCGCTGGCACTATGACGTGCTGCGCGGTCTTGAATATTTTCGGGTGGCTGGCGACCCGCCGGACCCGCGCATGGACGAAGCAATTGATTTACTCCGTTCCAAGCAGAAGCCTGATGGCAGGTGGCTTCTGGAGAACACGCATCCGGGCGCGATCCACTTCGCTCTCGAAGACGGCGATGGCCGGGCCAGCCGGTGGAATACGCTGCGCGCGCTACGGGTTCTCCGTTGGTGCGAGCAATGATGGGGCCGAATAGATTCATGATGCCATTCACAGAATTCGGCTCGGATCCTTTGCCGAGTTGGAATCTGATTCCAGAATAGCAAGGGTGGTTGCGCATTCGGTGACGATGTCGCAGGCTTCGAGAGCAACATGAACATCGAGACACTGCATATCGGCATGAAAGTGCGCCATCCGCAATACGGCGTTGGCGTGGTGAAATCGTTGACCGAGCAGACCGCCGAGATCGTGTTCGAAGACGCGCCGCGAAAAGTTGCGCCGGCTTCCAGCGATCTCCAGTCTGCGGAAACGACCGCCACGGTGAGGGAGTTGGAGATACCGCTTGCGAACCTGATCCGCGATACTGCTCACTCAGTAGTCGAGGCACTCGGGCTGGAACAAAAGGATGTAGTCGTAGAAGGTTTGGCCACCCGATGGCAGCGCGGTACCCTGGTAATGCAATCGGCCGATAGTTCGCTTCAGCCGAAAGAGGTCCCGCTCGAGACATTCTTTCATAAGATCGTGATGATTCGGAACAACCTGCGAGTCCTCGAGCAGAAGGTGAACGCGAGCGACAAATTAAGCGATGCCGACAAGTTTGACCTGCAACAATATATCACCCGCTGTTACGGTTCACTCACCACGTTCAATATCCTTTTCAAAAACAAGGACGATCAGTTCCGCACCGGCCGCTAAGATAACTTACCTCGTAATTCTGGGTACCCGTCGCCGCGGCGACTTGGAGATGATTGCTCGCCGAAACAAGTTTCCGATTAGATGCTTGCTGTAAATTCGGTTCGACGTGTCATTGCCTCATGAAGCTGATTTCCGTGAATGTGGGATTGCCGCGAGAGATTACCGTTGGTAGCAACATCGTGCGGACATCGATTTGGAAGAGTCCGATTCAAGGTCGGGTCCATGTTTCGACGCTGAACGTGGACGGTGATCAACAATCCGATCTTTCTGTCCACGGAGGAGTCGATAAAGCCGTCTATCTTTACCCAAGCGAACATTATTCATATTGGCAGACGCAGCTACCTGATGCCGAGCTGCCTTGGGGAGCGTTCGGCGAAAACTTCACCAGCGAAGGTATTTTGGAAAATCAGATAAAAATCGGCGACCGCATTCGGATTGGTTCAGCTGACTTCATGGTGACGCAGCCGCGGATGCCGTGCTTCAAGCTTGGGATTCGATTTAATCGCAGGGACATGGTGAAACGTTTTCTTTCGAGCAAGCGCAGCGGGTTTTACCTGTCCGTGATTCGCGAGGGCGAAGTAACGAATGGCGACGCGATTGAATTTATTGAGAAACAGGAAACGGGAGTCACGATCACGGACATCGTGAACCTCTACTCGGTCGATTCCCGGAACCAGGAGCTTCTCCGCCGCGCCACGGGGGTACCCGCACTACCGCAAAGCTGGAAAGACTTTTTCCGAAAACGCCTCTGGGATGCCGATGCGTAATTGAATTGGCGACAAGAGCAAGATTCGCGTAGTAACACAGTCGTGAGCACGCCTAATTGGAGCGAGAACAAGATCGATGAACCGTTCAACGGCGCCGAGCTAAGCGAATCTGTTCTTTCCCAGGATTGGAGTTCGCCAGAAGAGGAGGCCGCATGGTCAAACCTGTAGCCGGCGAAATCGTGGTCATACCCTTTCCGCACACCGATAGCGGAAAGCGCCGGCCCGCTTTTGTGATTGCCGATCTTCCCGGCGCGGATCTGATTCTTTGCCAGATCACTACCCGCGGGCACTTCGATGGTTTTGCGGTCACGCTGGATAGTAGTGATTGTGAGCGCGGCCAAATCGATCAGCCGTGCTACATTCGACCGCAACGGCTTTTCAGCGTCGAACACCACATCATTCTTCACTCAGTTGGAAAGGTGACCGAACCGAAACTCGGCGAAGTATTGAAGAGAGTGCGCGAGTTCTTCATTGAGTAGAAAGATGAAATTAGAAGTTCTCTGCGAAGATATTGCTTGCGGATGTTCGGTTAGTTCATCTGGCTTGTCGCACTGGTAGCTCAGGGAGATTTTGAGACAGGTTCGACTGTCAGTTCCTGGAAGCGTTGATCGTTGCGGAGCGGATCGAACATCGGATCGAGGCGGAGGAGCGCAGGAGTGAGGGGCACGCGTGAAGCCAGTGCGCCCTCAGACGGTATCGATAACAGTTTTTGCAACGCGGCGATGGCGCGGTCGCGTTCTCCCAATTGGGCCGCCACTCTGGCGAAAATCTCGATCGGCGCCGGACCATCAACAACGTCTTTTTCGAGGGGGAGCACAGTCATCGCCTGCTCCGACAGCGCCAACGCAGCGGCTTTGTCACCAAGGCACATATTGGCGAGCGCGAGATCTCCAATGAGGACATAGTTATCCGGCTGTTCTTTGAGGAACGGTTCCAGTTCGCTGCGCGACTGTCGCCAGCTTTCCAGGGCCCCCGCGTGGTCGCCGGCCACATCTTGCGCCCAACCTAACCAAAAGCGTAGTTCGCCATTGTTATAACCCAGCGCTGGATCCGGCTTGGCGAGTATCTCCTTTAACCGAGAGACCATTTGTGCAGGGCGACGTTCCAGAATCGACTGGTAAACCTGTATCTCTAAGGCACCGGTATCGTCTGCGGGCGGTTGTAGACCAGCGAGTAGTGCCGCCGCCCGCGGAAGGTCACCCTGCGCTTGTGCGATACCCGCCTTCTGTGCAAGGGTATCCACGTCTTCTGGTATAACGTCGAGCACCTGATCAAACTTTCGCAACGCCTCGGCGAAACGACGAACTATCATGTACGATTGAGCGTGCTGAGTGAGCAGCGAAACGTTGCGCGGATCGAGCCGCTCAGCTTCGTTGAAGTAGGACTCGCTCCGGTCCCACTGACCTCGCCGGCGCGCGACGTAGGCCAGCGATTCGGGAATCTGACTGCTATTCGGCAGAAACTGACGTGCTTGCTCAAAGTAACGCACAGCTGCGTCGTAATCTTTCAGGCAGGCATAGTAGTAATATCCCCTGGCCAGTATGGCCTCACCGAGATTGGGCTGAAGAGTGAGCGCCGTTTCGGCTGCCTGGCCCGTTTCTTCGCGGAGGGCGGCCGTCGGTTGAAGCGTGAGTGTGAGATAGCCCAGCGCATCGACGTATGACAGCAGCGCCCAGGCAAGCGCGAACTTCGGGTCCAATCGCACCGCTTCTTTAAGATGTTTCTGTGCCTCAAGTGTGTTGGCGGGTGAGTTTCCCGTTTTCAGTGTGTAAGACAGACCACGCAGGTAGGCATCGTAAGCTTCAGGATTGTCCGTCGGTCTGGCCGCAATGACTTGTTCTTCCTGACCAGTAAGTTTGGCCTGCAACTGATCGGCAATGGCTTTGGCTACCTCACTTTCGACAGAAAAGATGTCAGTCACTCTGCGATCAAAAGTCTCTGCCCAGAGATGCGAATCATTCGCGGCTCGAATCAATTGCACATTCACGCGCACCTGGTCATTGGTTTTCTGGACGCTACCTTCCAGGAGATTGGCGACACCGAGTTGCTTCGCAATCTCAGAAAGCTTTTGAGATTTCTTCTTATAACGCTGCGTGGATGTGCGCGAAATCACTTTCAAGTCCGCGATCTTTGAGAGTCGGGTCAAAATTTCGTCCTGGATCCCTTCGGCGAAGTAGGCGTTGGATTTTTCCTCACTCAGGTTTTCAAACGGCAAAACGGCAATGGATTTTTCATTTGGCAATGGCGCCGGGGCGACAAAGAAAAAAGAGTAGGAGACTGCTGTCGCAGCCAGGAGCAACACGGCCAGAGTGAGTAAGACACCCCGCTTATGACGCTTGATTTTGCTGACGATGGATTCAGCGCGCCGTTTGCTCTGCGGGAAGGATCTTTCCGCTCCCAGTTCGCTCTTGATAATGCGGAGTTCGGCGAGCATCTCCTTGGTCGTCTGGTAACGTTCATCACTATTCTTGCGCAAAGCCTTTTGCAGAATGGATTCGAGTTTGAGCGGAACATCCGGCAATACGTCGGATAAAGGTGGCGGCTCTGTTGTTAGGATAGAGGCAATACAGTCGCTCGGCGTTTCGCCGCGGAACGGCGGGCTTCCTGCCACCATTTCGTAGAGTACTACGCCCAAGCTCCAAATATCCGAGCGCGCGTCTACCTTCTGGCCGCGCGCCTGTTCCGGAGACATGTAATGCACCGTGCCTAACACTAACCCCGGTCGCGTTTGCAGCCCCGCCGTTGTTTCACCTGAATGATCGTCCGACGCCAGCCTTTGCTCGGCTAGTTTGGCAATCCCGAAATCGAGCACCTTCACATATCCGTCCGGTCGCAGCATGATGTTTTCCGGTTTGATGTCGCGGTGCACGACGCCAGCTTCGTGCGCCGCAGCCAGCGCCGAGGCCACTTGCACGGCAATTTCCAGCGCCCCATGCGGATTCATCCTTCCGGCCGCGAGCGACGCGCGCAGAGTGATGCCTTCGATGAACTCCGTCGCGATGAATAGCCGGTTTCCCTCCGCGCCGATCTCGTAAACCGTTAGAATGTTCGGATGATTTAAGGCCGAGGCACTCCGCGCCTCATTTTTGAATCGGCTCAACTGCGTCTCATCCGTCGTTAGGCTATCGGGGAGAAGCTTGAGCGCGGCTTTGCGCCCGAGGCGCTCGTCGCGTGCGAGATAAACTTCGCCCATTCCACCGACGCCGATCAGTGACTCGATGCGATAATGACCGATCACTTTTCCAACCAATGCTCCGGCCTTGTTAGTCACAAGCTCGGGAGCGACTTCAAACGCCGGCGATTCAATAAAATTCTCCGTCCGGTCATAAGAGGTGAGCAAAGACTCCACCTCGCGGCGCAGGCCTTCGTCGCCACGGCAAGCCTCATAAAGAAATGCGGCCCGCTCCTCTCGTCCGCGCTCGATCGCCGACTGGAAAAGATCGTTGACCTGTTTCCAGCGCTCAGCCTTCATCCGGTTTCTTCCCCACTCAGCGCCCGGTAAAGCCAGGCCTTGGCCATGGTCCACTCCCGCTCCACCGTCCGCTGAGAGAGTTTTAGGAATTCAGCTGTCTCTTCGACGGTCAAACCTCCGAAGTAACGCAGTTCAACAATCTGACTCTTACGCGCATCCTGCATAGCCAACCTGTGCAACGCTTCATCGAGGGCCAGTAATTCGTCCGATCGTGTTTGCGTCACTAGCGCAGCTTCATCCAGGGTTACTTTCAGCGCGCCGCCGCCACGCTTGAGCGAGCGGCGTTCACGGGCATGGTCGACCATGATGCGCCGCATCAACTGCGCGGCCGCCGCAATAAAGTGGCTGCGGCCTTGCCAGACCGGCTTCGTATTATCGACCAAGCGCAGGTAGGCTTCGTTAAGAATGGCGGTGGTTTGCAGTGTGTGGCCGGCGCGCTCACGGCTCATGTAATGGTGGGCCAGCCGGTGCAATTCGGGTTCCACCAGCGGGAACAACTTCTCTAGCGCTCTCTGGTCTCCACCGCTCCAATCCCCGAGCAGTTGGGTGACTTCTTGCCGCGTGGATGAGGGCGTCGTCATACAGGCTGCTCGCCGCAGAGTCTACCACGACCGAGGGATTTTCACAGCGCGGACGGAGGCGATCAAAAAAACTGCGTCGTCGTGGCGGGTTTGAGGTCGGCTTTCCGCTTTAACACATGAACCGGCACAACAAACAGAGACCGGAAAACCAAAACAGAACCAAACCTCAAACAAGAAAAAACCTATGCAAACTAAACAATCAGTAACCAACTCAAACATCGTCATAGCCGCCTTTGGCTTGCTATCGATGCTACTTCCAGTTAGCCAGAGTGCACAGGCACAGGATATCCCATCAACGGATTCTGTGCCGGTGGTATTCCAGGCGGCTGGGATAAACGCTGCCTCCATTCAGGGCGCAGTCGATGCGTTTCGTGCTGCCTTGGGAAACCCAAACAACCTCAATAACCCAGGGCCGCTGGCACACGGCCGCCGCGAGATCAACTGGGACGGTGGCAATCCTAACATCCTGGATACCACATCTCCTGTAACTCCGTTTAACGTGTTCCTGAACACACGCGGCAGTCAATTCACGACACCGGGCATGGGTCTGTCACAAGCTCCTCCATCGGGCGGGCCTCAGGGCGGGCTGGCCGTGCTCTTTAGCAATCCCAGCTACGCGAAAGCCTTCAGGACGTTCAGCCCCTCGCGGTTGTTCACTCCTGTAGGAAGCAATGTTACCAACGCCTCGTTCTTCATACCGGGTACCAATGGCACTGTCCCGGCAACAGTGAGAGGCTTTGGCGCGGTATTCACAGATGTTGACCAGCCAAATGGTAGGGGACCTCTCGCTGCGCAGAAGGGCAGCTCACTGATCGAGTACTTGGACAAGGACAGCAGGGTCTTGTTCACCAGTTTCGTCCCGGCCTCGCCTGGCAGTGAAACACTGTCCTTCTTCGGCATCGTGTTTAAGGATGCGCGCATCGCGTCGGTCCGGATCCAGACCGGCAACGTTGCCCCGGGTCCGAACGACGATGCCCGCCATGACATCGTCATGATGGACGACTTCATCTACGGCGAGCCACAGCTGCTCAAGTGAAGAATGATATTCTCGGGTAGATGCTATGGAAGCGCCGCCCAACCTGAATGCAACGGCTCACCCCATAGAATCTAACGAAAATAAAATGAGCTGCCGGGCGGCACGCTAGTCCCCGGCAGCTCATTGCCGTTCGCCGCTCCTGGGAGCGGCGAACTCTTTTCTTAAAAGATCGATTTGGGCGAGTTTTTGATGCAGCGCGCGCGCGAATTCTTCATTGACCGACGAAACGCGCTGATCCGTCTTTCGCATCGATTCGAGCCGCACTGGCATTTTCAGGAAGACGATCCACCTCGATACCGATGTCACTTGAATAGCGTCTTTGGTTCGGGCGACACCCAGGACTTCTTGGAACGCGGATCGTTTTCCCGGCGCCCGCAGAATCGGAATGAGCAATGGCACATTGACGTTCAGGCAAACGAATCGGAAGCTGCGCGTATGGCTAATTCCAATACGTCTGTGCAACCCTATGTGTTTTTCAACGGTCGGTGCGAAGAGGCTCTGGAATTCTACCGTAGCGCTGTTGGAGCGGAGGTGGAGATGCTTAGTCGTTTCAAGGACGCGCCCGAACCAGGTATGACGCAGTCTGGAATGGAAAACAAGGTCATGCATGCCAGCTTTCGTATCGGCGATACACTCCTGATGGCTTCGGACGGCAGGTGCGATGGCCACCCACGCTTCGAGGGGTTCTCTCTTTCAATTCTCGTACCGGACGAGGAAAAAGCCGAGAGTGTATTCAACGCGCTCGCGGACGGCGGCAAGGTTACGATGCCTCTTGAAAAAACGTTTTGGGCGCCCAAGTTTGGAATGCTTGAAGACCAATTCGGCGTCGGCTGGATGGTGTCGGTTCAGCACAAACCTTAGCCATCATTGAGTCTTCAGGATCGGGATGATCGCCGTTTGGATTGGTTGCCCGGTGACTTCGATGTCTTTATCCGAAACGTAAACGTTAATTTCCGATCGAACGCCAAACTTTCCTTCTTGGTAAATCCCAGGCTCGATCGAAAAACAAACGCCTGGGATGATGCGCCGTGAATCGCGCGTCTCGAAATCGTCGATATTAACGCCGTTGCCGTGGGTTTCTTCACCAATGGAATGCCCGGTCCGATGTGTGAATTGTTCGCCAAACCCTGCGCGCGTAATTACGCCGCGCGACACATCGTCCACTTCAGCGCCGCGGATCGGTTTACCCGTCCGGACCTGTTTGCGAATGAAATCGACCGCAGAATCGCGGGCTTCACGCACAATGTTGAAAATCCGTGAGTACTCTTCGGGAACCGTTTCACCGACATAACCAGTCCAGGTTTGGTCGGTCGCCACGGCTTCGGGTTTGTTTAATTTCGTAGCCGCATCGATCAACACAAAATCGCCGCGCCTGATCGGCGAGTTCTTTTGCTTTGTCGGCATGTAGTGCGGATTGGCGGTGTTTGCGTTCACCGCCACGATCATTGGCTCATGCTGCATCCCTTCCTCGTAGTAGCGACGCTGCATAAACTGTGCGATATCCCATTCAGTGGTCGGTTCGTTAGCCCGAATCCGGCGCGCAATCTCAGCAAACGCCTCCTGAATGATGCGATGCATTTTATCGGAGGCTTCCACATGCATCTGGTGTTGAGCCGGGGAAAACACGGCCTCGAATTTTTGTACCAGTTCGGCGCTCGTGACGGGTTCGACTCCGAACGAGCGGACCAGCTCGATCGTTCCGGCATCTACGCGTGAGATGTAGGGGATGTCGTTCATGGGCGAATACTGCATGGCGACGCGCTTCTTCGATCCCTTCGCAGCCGGGCCGAGCACTTCCCGCAGCGGCGCGTGCAATTCCTGCCAACCGCGGAAGATAACTTTCTTGCCGGGAAGCGAGTCGAGTTTGAACTGCTCGATCGACTGTACAATTTTAACCGGCTCGCCCGAGGCCGGGATGTAATAGAACCAGCGGCGTGAGGCGAGCATATTTTCGTCCAACTTTAAAATCCGATAAGCCAGCGGATCGCTGTGCCGGAAATCGTAAAAGAGCCAGCCATCCAGCCTGGCCTCGCGCAAGGCAGCCTGAATTTCAGCCACCCGTTCTGCGGGCGATTGTTGCGCATGCATTGATTCGCCAAAGCTTAAAACAAAAATGAATGCTGCGAAGATACTACAGCCCGTCTGGCTCAGGCTGCCAGTCCGGTCGAAGACTCGCCGTGGATAGCTCGGACGCTGTGATTTCACTGGTATTGAACTATCAGCCACTTGTCCTGGGGCGAAGCATTTTTCAGCGATTCCGTCGATTTTGATGCAAACAACAGCGTCCGAATCACTGCTGGTGAGCGATGCTATTAAGGGAGGAATGAATCATGGCAATGCTGAAAAAGAAAACACGCAAGGCAATCCGGAAGAGTTTTAAGAAAATGGTGAACAAACACGCGCCGACTGTGGCGGAACATATGGCGACCGCTTTGGCCGTTGGTCTGGCCACGTACTTGGGAGCGGAAGGTAAAAAGGGACGTAAGCAGATTAAGAAGGCCGTGAAACACTTGCCGGGTGGTAAACATCTCGCCAGAGCAGTGGCAGGGTTCGTGCCGGCGGTCAAAGACGCGGCGGACAAGCTGCCAGGTTTAAATAACGGTGGCGGCGATCGCAAGAAACGCGGCCATTCAAAAAAGTCCGCCAGCGCGAGCTGACCCCCGCTGCCGCTCACGGTGAAGTGCGCACACTTCTTCGCCGCTCGAAGGACGCGACGCTGGCATTTACCGCGCGGGTTGCCAGTAACAGTTGGCTGAAGGGAATTGGCGAAATGACGGAACTATCCATCGACACAAAAAAGCGTCGTGTTCGCGTCCGCCTCGAATTACTAGGCGAGGCAGAGCCAATTGAAGTGGAGATCACGAAATACAGTCTCAAGAACAAAGACTCAGTTGCGCGGCTGACCATCGAGGAGGCGACGGCGTCGCGCGAATGGTTGTCTGTCGCATTGCGTGAATTTGTTGTCGGCCGAACCGTAGATATTCCGGCAAAAGCCGGAGCGTTGCTGAAATTGCTGACGTGAATTGCTTGATGCCGGCGACCGGGCGAGGCCGGGATTCAATGGGAGCGTCGTTGTTTAGAAAACGAAGGCGCCACATTTTATGATCGCGCCCGGGATATCGCGCCTTATCGTGTTCACCAGTTCAATTCCAATTTGCCCGCTTCAATGCGACAGTCAGTTCCCAATCGCTGGGATTTAATCGATCCTCAGGATGGTTGCCCGAAAGACTGTTTTCTTGCGGTCATTGAAGTGCCGTTAGGAAGTTCTAACAAGTATGAGCTGGATAAGAAGACGGGTCTTCTTCGTCTCGATCGCATCCTGCATTCGGCGGTCCATTACCCGGCCAATTACGGATTCATCCCTCAAACGCTTGCTGAAGACAATGATGCCCTGGATGTGCTCGTCGTTGCATCAACTCCGTTGCATTCTCTGACGATCGTTCCCGTGCGACCAATTGGCTTACTACAGATGGAAGATCAACGTATGGTGGATCATAAAGTCGTTGCTGTCGCACTCGGCGATCCCGATTACAGCGATTATCGGGAAGCGAAGGAACTGCCTTCTCACAAGCTCGCGGTGCTCAGGCAATTCTTCGAGGATTACAAGGTTCTGGAAAGAAAAGAAGTCGTGGTAAAGGATTTTCGTCCGGCAAAAACGGCAATTTCAATTGTGAAATCCGCCATCGGTCGCTATCAAGCTACGAAAAAGAAACGGCGTTAACGTAAACGAACCGTTGTCTGAAATAGAGACGGCCTAACAAGGCCGTAAGTGTCACACACTTGTAACGCGATATTCACGGCGCGTTGGTTTGTGCCTGGCGATTTATTTCATGGGAGGACAACACTTATGATTAATCTGCTGCCACGAGAGGAAAAGTTTTACGACGAGATCGAACAGCTGGGAACGTCGGCTGCCGACGCGTCGAAGCAATTACTCGAGGTCACTCGCACGTTCCCTGGTTCGGACGACGCGCGAGAAAAGATCCAGCAAATCGAACGTTCGGCCGACCGAGTTGCGCAGGAAGCGTTGGAACGATTGGACGTCACGTTCATAACGCCACTCGATCGCGAAGATATCCTGCACCTTATCACCGACCTTTACTCGGTCGTGCAAACAATCACCGCTTTTGCACAACGCGTTCATCTGTATCGCCTGAAGGAGATCGACGAAGATCTGGCCGAGCAGGTCGAGATCCTTTCGCAAGTCGTCAATTGCCTCGAAAAAGTAATGCACCGTTTACGCGAGGACCACCGGCTGAGCAGCCTTAACGGCCAGCTCAAAGAATTGCACGAACTGGAGCGGTGCGCAGGCGAGAAGCGCAATTCGTTTCTCGGGCGCCTGTATGAAGGAAGTCCGGATCCCCTTGTGGTGATGAAGCAAAAGGAGCTTCACGATTTGCTCGAGCTTGCCATTGCCAATTGCGAGAAGGTCAGCCGCACCCTGCAACGTGTAGTGTTAAAAAATTCCTGAGGTGCGATGAACGCCGTCCTCGGTTTGATCATCGCTATCATTGCGATCTCGCTGATCTTCGACTTCTTCAATGGCTTTCACGACGCGGCGAACTCTGTCGCGACTGTTGTCACAACACGGGTGCTCTCTCCGATTCAGGCCGTGGCCTGGGCTGCGTTTTTTAATTTCGTAGCTGCATTCGTTTTTGGCACCGGCGTCGCGAAAACAATCAGCGAGAAACTCATCGATCCGCATGCCGTCGATATTTATGTCATCCTGGGTGGTGTCATGGGCGCCATTATCTGGGACATCATTACATGGCTTGCCGCGCTCCCGACAAGCTCGTCGCACGCACTCATCAGCGGATTTGCAGGTGCCGCGATCGCCAAGGCCGGGTTCAATGTGATCCTTATTAAAGGCTGGATCCCGGTAATCGCATTTCTCGTTCTCTCGCCACTAATCGGCTTAATTCTCGGATGGGTGATCATGACCGGCGTAAGCTGGCTGACCTATCGCGTGGAGCGCCACAAAGCTGAGAGCGCATTTTCAAAGCTTCAATTGATTTCCGCCGCTGCCTATAGCCTTGGTCACGGAACGAATGACGCGCAAAAAACGATGGGCATTATTGTCGCGTTACTTGCCGCTGGTGGAAAGAAGGATTGGGCGGCAGGCGGTTCCACACTGCTCGGGCACAAATTCGAAATTGCTCTTTGGATTGTCCTGGCATGCCACGCTGCGATGGCACTCGGCACGTTTTTTGGCGGTTGGCGCATTGTGAAGACAGTGGGTTCGCGCATCACTCCCCATCTTCGTCCTATTGGAGGCTTCTCCGCAGAGTGCGCGGCTGCAACGACAATTGGACTAGCTACTTTTGCGCACGTTCCTATTTCAACTACTCACGCCATCGGTGGAAGCGTTGCCGGCGTCGGCGCGACACGCGGCATGCATTCAGTTCGCTGGCAATGGGGTAATCGAATCGTCTGGGCCTGGGTTCTAACTTTTCCGGGTGCTGCTATTATCGGCGCAATCTTTTACTGGCTCGTGAGCTTTACCCTTGGCCACTTGATTCCTGCTCCTGCAGTTCAAGCGTAATAGAGCGAGCGCTCGAGGGCCTCCTGCCCTAAAGTTCGCGCCTGCTAACCGCTTGACATTACCCGGCGTAGCGAGCAACAAAGGAGCGCCGGATGACGAAACTTTTTAAATCTCGTCTTTTCGCCAGGGCTCCGGAGGGCGTGGCGCCGCTGTTCTTCATCCAGATCTTCGCGACGCTCGGGTTCGCCGTCCTGTACTCAACGCTTGTTCTTTACGCGACGAAGCATCTGAATCTCGGAGTAAAGGAGGCCACCACGTTGATGGGTGTGTTCGGCGCCTTCAACTACGGCTTGCACCTGTTTGGCGGTTACCTGGGCGGCCGTTTCCTATCTAACCGCAAACTGTTTGTCGGAAGCATGGCGCTGCAGGTGATCGGCTGCGCATGCATCGCCACGGGTACGGTCGCGCTGTTCTATGTCGGTCTGGCTCTCTTTCTCACCGGTGCCGGCTTCAACGTCACCTGCATCAACATGATGCTCACGCAGCGTTTCACCCCGGACGACCCGCGCCGCGAAGGAGCTTTTTTCTGGAATTACGCCGGCATGAATGTCGGTTTTTTCATCGGGTTCACCGCGGCCGGTTATTTCCAGGCGACCCAGAGTTACGCGAGCCTGTTCATCTTCGCCACGGTTGGCAACTTCATCTCCATCATCATCATCCTGCTCACGTGGAAGACGCTGGCCGACCACAGCACCACGCTGCTCGATGCAACGCCGAAGCAGTTCCGGCTGCGCCAGATCGCCGGCATGGGCATTGTCATCGGCCTCGTTCCGGTGGTGTGGTTCATGCTCCTACGACCCGGCAACACCGAGACGATCCTCAAAATGATTTCCGCCGCGGTCGCGCTCACGCTGATCTATCTCACGGTCCGCCATCAGGATCGTCGCGAACGGCGTAACATGACTGCGTATCTGATTCTGACAATCGGCTCGCTGATGTTCTGGTCGCTTTACCAGATGGCACCGAACGGTCTGATGCTGTTCGCGGTCAACAACGTCGATCTGATGGTCGGTTCCGTGAAGATTCAGCCGCAGTGGATTCAGAACATCAACACGGTTTGCATCGTGCTCGGGGGACCGGTGTTCGCGGCGCTCTTTACCCGGATGCGCGCGCGCGGATGGAGAATCGACATCCCGCAACAGTTTGCGACGTCGCTTCTGCTGATGGCGTCCGCCTTTTTCATTCTCACGCTTGGGATCAAACTGGCCGGGCCTGATGGCAAGAGCGCGTTCATCTGGCTGTTTCTGAACTACGTGCTGCAAAGTGTTGGTGAGCTGCTTCTGATGCCGGTCGGTTACGCCATGATCGGCAAGCTCGCACCGCGGCGATACCAGGGCATCATGATGGGCAGTTGGATGCTGGTGACCGGGCTGGCGTCCCTCTTTGCGGGCGACTTCTCGGGAATGATCCCCAATCCGACCGGCACCAACGCAGTCGCGACCAACGCCGGGTATGCGAAACTCTTCACGGAGCTGGGCCTCGGCAGTCTCGTGGTCGGTATCGCGCTCGTCGTGCTGATTCCGTTCCTCCGCAAACTGATCACCGACAAGGCCGAGACGCCTATCATTGAAGCGGCAACCGTCGTTCCCGTCGCTTAAACGCCACTTTATCGACTCCGCGGCTGCATTGGCGAACAGCGCAGTTGCTAGCCCAACTCAGATCAACGGACAATGAAAGAAATAAAAATTAACCAAAGTGCAGATCGCCAAAATCGTTCCAAGAAAGCCAAGGTCCGCAAGTAAGCCAAAAACTGCGCAGGCACTTTCAACCAAACCCGCACCCACCGCGATGAGGGCAGCCACTAACGCAACACCTACTACTGCGACTATCCAACCCAAAATAACAATAAAGAGCTTCAGCAAATCGCAGAAGTGTTGATCAATCAGGATCCAGTTGGAGCACAGGATCAGCCATAAGACCAGAGACGCAAGGGTGATGACGCCGGCTGCAACTGCAAGGGATATCGTCGCCGGGTGGGGAGCACAGAACGCTACTACAATAAGAACAAGTGTGATGATGATCAGGATCACGTTAATGATCATCCAAACAAAACACCAGTCTAGGCCCGCCTGGTTTTCGACCGGAGGCGTGGCCGTCGGCGAAGTTTGATTGCCGGGCGGCGTTTGAGTGGCGGACGGCGGTTGAGCGGGGGGCGGCGATGGAGAGCCACCACCGTTCGGCGGTCCCGAACAACCCTGTAAGACAATTGCCGCGTTCAAATGACATAGGCCAACTCTGCCGTTCAGGCTCACTGTTTTGGTTTCGCCATTTGTTATCGAAACAGGAAATCCGTCAGTAGGATTTACGACAGACGTCTGATATACGTTGTCCAGGAACCAATCCCAATCCGGGTTCGAAGACACTGGAACCTGCTCATTCACTTTTACAATGTAATTGCCGGCCGCCAGACACGGAGTGGGATCGACGAGAACGTCGTTCGCAGTGTGGACAGAAAGAGATATGGAAGGTGGACAAAAATTCGTACAATCGAATTCACCGTCGAGTGTGTGACCACAATTAGGGTCATTAGTGCAGAATATGATGCCTTTGAAATTCCGGCTTCCGCAGACAAAATTGTTCTGTAACATGGTCGGCGTGACGCCGTCGCTGGGTCCGATCTCAACAGCGAACTGCGAGCCTGGAGTCACTGCTTGTGATTTGTCTGGGAGTTGAGGATTGGTAAATCGAACTGTCACTGAATTGCACTCGGTAGTAACGCCGTGAACAACGATACCGTCGTGATTGGTGTTGGGAGTGAAGGACAGATTATCTATTGTGCACTGCCCGTTAAGCCGTTCCTGTGCAAACAGGCTGATCAAAGCGAAGGAAACAAGAAGAGTCGTTTTCCTGAGGTCGCTGGACAGGCCTAACAACGACATAACGAAAGTGGGATCCGCGAGTTTGCACGAACTCAAAGCGCGGTGACAACTGAAATTTTGTCGCGAAAAACGGTCCCCAATTCAACGCGAAGCATTCTTCTGCCTTCGATAGATCGCTGGAGCCACGTCGCTGTGCGACTTTCCATGGGTCCTGCGATCAATCCGAACGTTGTAGCCGCTTCGCGGTGTCAAGGCGTCCTGTGCCGCGGGCGCTGACCGCTGGGGGCGGTGTCTGCCTGTCGACACGAGCAGCCTCAGCGCTGCCCGATGGCCGGTAGCTCCTGGGCTTCACCGTTTCGGAACAGCTCGGTCTGGAGCGTCACTTCCTGGGGACTCATCGACTGAGCAGGAATCAGCTCGGCGAAATAGCGCTCGGCACGGCTGGATTGGAAGTCCACGCTGAGGCCTTCCCCGGACGGCTGGGCTTCGGCGACGACTTTGCCTTGTGAATCTACGATCCGAACAGTGGCGTCTCGCGGCAGACCGGCCAGCTTGAGGGTGACCCGGTCGAGTAGATCGCTTTCCGGCGGTCGCGGACAGCTCAAACAGATTGGGATGGGGATGCGAAACGGCTCCCGCCAAATGAAGCGACGATATTTGAGCACGTCGAAAACAGCCAGGCACCGGATCGTGAGATCGCCGTCCACTTTACGAGCGCAGACAGCGCAGAAGGGATCGGCGGTCTGCCGCATATGACAGTTATTTTGCGGACGAAACATGGCGTTCCGATAATAGCCGCCGCCTTCCCATAGTCCGACTACGCCGGGCGGCGTGTCTGATGTAGTAGGAATCGCGGTCGTCGCCTGAATGAGGTCGTGCCACTTGGTCGTCGCGCGATCGGTGTTGTTGGTAATGTTGACTTGAGAAGGGTCGCTGCCGCTGTAGGTGCGATTGCTGTCGCTGCCGTCGCAGACATAGCAGTCGTATTCGTCGGCCAGCTTGGCCAGTTTGTGGGCGAGCTCGTGCGTGATGAGGCCGTCGAAACCGGAGGCGATGGCCGAACAGACGATGTCGCCGGCGCAGCCGCCCCATTGTGTGTCATTGACTAACACGAACACGGCGTCGCGGGCCGGCGCGTTGGCTGCGGCCTCGAAGCACTTCGCGGGTGAATCGGTAACGATGCAGCGCTCGGCTTCAAGCATCGCGGGATTTCCGTAGCGACAGTCGAGCGCGGTGTTTTTTGAAATGCCGTTCTTGGGGTGATCGATGCCACTGTCGGTGGAGAGGACGTTCACACGCCAGATATTGAAGCCGCACATGTGCTCGGAATATCCGGGACGGTTGCGGAGTGCATCGACAGCATCGCGCACTTTGTTATTGAAAGCAGTCTGCTCGTTTTTTTGGAAGCCGTCGCCGATGAACACAATGTCGAATTTTGAGGTCGAGCTGCCATTCACCAGAATGCCGGTGTAGGTCAGGCCGGTTGGCTGCACCTGCACGGGCACCTCGGCGCGGGCGACCAGCGGCGCGAACATCATGAAGACGAGACGAGCAAAGATCCGTCGATTCATATTCGCCTCATTTCTCCAGTTTGATCTCGCCGACGGGCTTGCGGTTCTGTCGCGCGGCGGCGTCCAGCAGGTTCACGTCCGGCGCGGCTTCGTAAAACTTCAACGTCGCGCCGGCTGGCACGATCGGGACTTTTAGTGCGAAGACGACCGGGTGCCCGGGGTGCGGCGGTTCGCGACGAAGGATCGCTTCGCGCGCGTTGGGCCCATCGAAAAGTTCCATCCGCGCCTGCGCGGGATGGTCGATCGAGCCGGTGAAAACCAGACCGCCCTGGGCATTAATGAGGTCATAGGAAAGCTGCGGCTCCTGGCTGCGGTTTACCATGGTCGGTTCGTCGGCCGTGGGATGCACCGCCACCAATTCGAATTTGTTGTCCTTCAACTGCAACACCAATTCCTGCGCGCTCGGGGGCAGCACGGTGAACGCCGCCGCGCCGCTGACCTTCCCGCCGGTCACCTTCACCTGGGACTCACCGGCGGCGGCGTTCGGGACGAGCACGTCGACTTCTGTGGCACTGATCACTTTGACGATCGGCGCCAATTGGCCTCCGATCTCGATGCGCGCGGCCGTGGCATCGGAAAATGCCGGTTGCGCGGTCGTAACCCGTACCATCATCCCGGGACTTGCGCCTTCGGGGGAGAGCGTTACCGCCGATTCGCCTGTCTCTCTCTCAGTTCGGGGCTTGCAGCCGACAAAGAGCACCGCAAAAAGAACCGCAATCGCGATCCAGAAATAAGTCTTCATATGTTTCCTGGCTGATTCTTGTTCCGCTGCAGAACCGCACTCCGCCTTAGGGCTGCCATTCTAGGCATGCGCGAATGCAGTGGACAAGATGTTTCGCACAACACGAATCTCTTCGCCGAGTTTGGCGTCGGCAGCCTCGCGGTCGGTATCGTGCTCGTCGTGCTGATTCCGTTCCTGCGAAAACTGATCACCGACAAATCCAATTGACGCTTTGCGTGCGGAATAAGACACCGGTCACCACGGGTTGATCGGGACACTTGGATTTTCATTAGCTTTATGCGTGTCCGGAATTTCGAGTCGCAATTATGGTTGCCGCAGCCACGCGGAAAAGTTTTCGCGTTTTTTTCCGATGCACAGAATCTCGATTTGATCACACCACCGTGGCTGCATTTTCGGACGACCACGGCGGGCTCGGGCGAGATGCGTGCCGGCACGATCATGGATCATCGGCTGCGCATTCATGGATTTCCGCTGCGCTGGCGCAGTAAGATCACCGATTGGGACCCGCCGGCGCGTTTTGTGGACCAACAGGTTCACGGCCCGTACCGATTATGGATTCACGAGCATCGATTTGAGGAACGAGACGGCGGGACGCTCGTGCACGATCATGTTCGGTACGCCGTGCCTTTCGATTTCTTGATCCACCGATTGTTTATCCGTCCCGACGTCGACCGAATTTTCGCCTGGCGAGAAAAGAAACTCCGCGAGATTTTTGCACCGGTTTGATCCACCGATCTCTTGTTATTTCCTCCCTGGTTCTACGGAACCGGCGGACAGAAGTTCCCCGAAAACAGGACTCTCCGCGAGAAAGGCTTTCGGATTGCTGGACGTCGGGACCATCCATCAAATTATTTGGCACCTTCGCCCTGCAATTTCCGTAGAACTCAGCGTGAACCCCTCGATAAAATCACGACTGGCACCGCTCCCTCTTCCACGACTCGCACGGGTCGTTTTTCTATACACGAGTGACGACGGCTTCAAAACGGTTGTCAGGCAAGCGCTTTGGGACACCGGCACGATTCTCCTCATCGCACGAACCGCCGAGGAGGCATTACAAATTGTTTGCCGAAGAAAGGCTGAGTTGGATGTCGCAATCATGGCTTTCAATGAAGATTGCCGTGGGATCACATTGCTGAACGCCATTCATGGCTGTTGTGAGCAGCTGCCAACGCTTGTTGTTGTAGATTCTGAGCAGACAAAAGCCCTCGCCTGCGCGAATGGCGCACGCTTTTGCCTGAGGAAACCGGTCTCGCCCGGAGAACTCGCGAATGCTATCGCCGATTTGGAGTCGGCCGCCCCGCAACTGGCCGTCGCTTAACTAAGGCTTCCCGCCAAAAGTGACGTGATCGTCAAGATCGAGCAGGTCGAACCAGGTCTTCACGTCTTCGCGGGCAGGGTTAAATTTTTTCATCCGGTCAGCGAACATTTCTAGTGTTTCCACGTCGCTGTCCGGTCCGCGCTCGGAAAAGTAAGCGCTCCATTGATGGATCTCCCATGGAGTGTGCTTGTTAGGCGCGTTTTCCTGTATCCAGGCCAGCATCTCACCGTCGCCTTTTCCGCTGGCCAACTCGGCCTTTAGGGCTTCCGGCGTGATTCCGGTGAAGCGGAACCAATGGTAATCGCCCGGGTTGTTGTATTTGAACTCTCCAGCGGTTCCGGCGATCTCGGCGCGACCCTTATCAAGGATGCGTGGAAGGACAACGTAACCGCCCAGCCGCACGCGGGGGCTGCGCGGCGGACGCTGAGTCAGATCGGGAGCGTGATTCAGTTTTTTGGTCATCCGGAAAAGTAACAGCGAAATCGCAAACGGTAAAAATCGGATGACCGCCTTGCGGTGTAACCACTCGCTGTGGCAGGGCAACCGTGGCGGGCGGTTTGTGCAAATAGTCGCCATCTGCCCACTCCGGCCTTTTGTTTGTGTCAACACTTAGCTCTGCCGACTTTCAATTGCAGCCTTTTCGCAACGTTCGAGCAGCCGCGGCGCGTTCATCCGCGCTGTCCATTTCGCGAACGCCGGCGTCGGGCCGCGCCAGCGAAGCGTTTCGACTTTCTTGAAAAGGGGCGCATCGGTGCGCAGTGTTGCGAGTTTCTTAAAGAGCAACGCGAGATCGCGCTGAGCGCCGAGAATGTTTGACGGGAACTTTTCGATCTGACCGTAGCGATTCAAGAGCTGGGCGGCGGTCCTGGCGCCGATTCCGGGGATGCCGGGATAACCGTCGGCCGCATCCCCTACGAGCGCGAGCAAGTCCGGGATGAGTGGGGGATCGACGCCAAACTTTTCGCGGACCCCAGCCGCATCGCGAATCGTTTTGCGCCGGCCGTCGATCTGCACCACGCGCGTCCCTCGCACGCATTGAGCAAGATCCTTATCGGGCGTCCAGATCGCGACGCGCTCGACCTTTTTGTCCTTCGCCGCGATATGCGCGGCCGAAGCAAGCGCGTCATCGGCTTCGAGCTCAATCATCGGCCAAGCGACCACGCCCATCGCCGCCAGCGCCTCTTCGAGAGGATGAAATTGCGCGAAAAGCGCGGGCTCGATGCCGGCGCCGGTCTTGTAGTCTGCCCAAAGTCGATTGCGAAACGACTCGATTACGTGATCGGTGGCGACACCGAGATGGGTGGCGTCGTTCTCCAATAATTGCAGAACGGTCTGCAGCACGCCGACGACCGCGCCGTACGGCCGGTCCTTGCCTTTGGTGAACCGGCGCAATCCGTAAAAATGGCGGAAAAGTTCGTAAGTGCCATCAACCAAATGGACGATCACAGCATGTCAGGGTAAACGGCCGGGACCGGTAGCGGAAGAGCAACGCTGCGTGAGGCGAAGCCTTGAATTCGCCCCGGGCGCAAGCTCAAATCTTCGGCTCGTTGCGCAGGCGCTGTGCCATCTTCGAGCCGGATTCCAAATTGGCGACGCTGGTTGCGCTTTCGATAACGATCCCGCAGACTTCGAGAGCAACATGAACATAAATCCGAGAACAGGAAGAATTGATTGTGTCAAAAGTGAGGACTGACCCCAATTTCAATTTCTTGATTAATCCAGTTGTCCTCGGTGGGGCAAGGCGCTGTTCAAAGATGTGAAGGAACGGCGCGCCTTGAAATTGATAAAAGCCAAGCCTCTAAAATCGGACAAGCTAAGTCTTACCTACACCACTAACTTTACCTAAACGAGCGTCTGGCCGTTTGTACATGGCCACGCGTCAGTTCCGCCAGACCTCGAGAATGGCCAGGCTGTCCTGATCCACACCTTGAGCCCCGTTCGATTACGAAAGTCATGCAAGAAATAGTGCAGAGTAAAATTCCTGTGGATCAGCAAGTATCGTCACCATCTGCTCGATCAATTTGGCAGGAACTAACGGGCGCCATTCGGGGGACAGAAGCGGACTACACACAAATCGCCATCGGCCGGGCCGTGTTCTTGTTGGCAGTCCCGATGATTCTCGAACTAGTTATGGAGTCCACCTTCGCCGTCGTGGACATTTACTTCGTCGGCCGGCTCGGTGCCTCCGCCGTGGCCACCGTTGGACTCACGGAAACCTACCTGTTTCTCCTCTATTCCATCGGCATCGGCCTCGCCACGGCTGTAACCGCTATAGTGGCCCGACGAATAGGAGAAAAGGATAGGGACCAGGCCGGCATCACGGCGGTTCAATCCATCTTCCTTGCCATTTTGGTTTCGATCCCGTTCGCCCTCATCGGCATTTTTTTCGCCAGGGATTTGCTCGCCTTGATGGGTGGCGATGCCTGGGCGCTCGAACACGGATATCGCTATACGCAGTGGATGCTCGGGGGGAACGCCGTAATCATCCTTTTGTTCGTCATCAACTCCATTTTCCGCGGCGCCGGTGATGCCGCGATCGCCATGCGCGTCCTTTGGATTGCGAACGGTTGCAATATCATTCTCGACCCGGTTCTTATCTTCGGCCTGGGCCCTTTTCCCCAGATGGGAGTCGAAGGTGCCGCCATCGCCACCAACATCGGCCGGAGTGTAGGCGTCTCGATCCAATTGTGGACCCTGTTCAGAGGCGGCAAGCACATCCGCGTGCTTCGTTCCCACCTGCAACTGCACGCGAAGGTCATCGCCGATATTGTGCGCACCTCGTTAGGCGGCATCGGGCAGATGATTGTGGCCATGACCTCGTGGATTTTCGTGATGCGCATCATTGCCGCGTTCGGCAGTCAGGCTGTGGCCGGGGCGACCATCGCGCTCCGCATTATGATGTTCACGCTGATGCCTGCCTGGGGGATGTCGAACGCCGTCGCCACTTTGGTGGGACAGAATCTCGGTGCCCAAAAACCCGATCGGGCGGAACGCTCCGTCTGGGTGACCGGGTTCTGGAACATGCTCTTTTTAGTCGGGGTATCGATTTTCTATTTCATTTTCAGCGAATCGCTGGTGGGCATTTTCACCAATGACCAGGACGTGATTCGCATCGGCGGAAAGTGGCTGACCATCGTCTCGTACTCCTATTTCGTGTACGCATGGTGGATGGTCGCGGTGCAGGCTTTCAACGGCGCGGGCGATACAGGCACCCCGACCAAAATCAATCTGGTCTTTTTCTGGCTGATCCAGATTCCGCTCTCCTACTTGTTAGGAAAAACACTCGGCCTGCAGTATACTGGCGTCTTTTGGGCGATCTTCATCTCGGAAACCTCAGTGGGGCTCTTCACCCTGTGGCTCTTCACAAGGGGAAATTGGAAAACCGTGCGGGTGTAGCGGTCATGGCCTTGCACGATCGGCTCGAGCTCGTCGACCAGTCGGCAGGTTAGATGGCCTCGGAAATCTTCCGCAAGCGTGTAGTAAAACCGGCGCGTGATCTGTAAATCGTGACGCTCCGAATTGCGCCGGTTAAACGCGGAATCGTTTGAGCCTGCACCGAACGCCGCGTAAAATCAGGGCGGCATGGCGGAAGCACCGAAAACGAATGTGCGGCTCGAGATCGCGCACGTTTTGTTTATTGACATCGTCGGTTATTCCGCCCGCCCAACGGATGAACAACAGGGGCTGGTCGACCAACTCAACCAGGCGGTTCGCAGCTCGGACGAGTTCAGTCGAGCGGACGGCGCCGGGCGACTCAAGAAGATTCCGACCGGGGACGGCATGGCGCTCATTTTTCAGGATAGTCCCGAGCAACCGATCGAGTGCGCGGTGGAGATCAGCCGCGTTCTAAAACATTATCCTGATCTGCCGGTGCGCATGGGCGTGCACAGCGGCCCGGTTAGCGCGGTCACTGATGTTAACGGTCGCGTCAACGCCGCCGGAGTCGGTATCAATGTCGCCCAACGTTTGATGGATTGCGGGGACGCCGGTCACATCCTGTTGTCCAAGCGAGTGGCTGAAGATCTGCAACAGAACGGACGATGGCGACCGCATCTGCATGATTTGGGCGAAGTGGAAGTGAAGCACGGCGAACGCGTTCATGTTTTTAACTTTCACGACGGCGACGCGGGCAAGTCAGAACCGCCGGCAAAATTCAGTCAGGCAAAGCGTGATGATCGGGCGACTCGAGGATCGGCGCCGGACAAAGCCACAAGTCAGGGACGCCGTTTCTCCATCTGCGTATTGCCGTTCGCCAACATGAGTGGCGACGCCGAGCAGGAATATTTCAGCGATGGAATCAGCGAAGATATCATCACCGATTTGAGCAACGTTTCGGCGTTGCACGTTGTGTCGCGTAATACCGCGTTCACCTTCAAAGGCAAACCCGTGGATGTGCGACAGGTTGCCAGCCAGCTCAATGTGAGCCATGTGCTCGAAGGCAGCGTTCGCAAAGCTGCCGGTCGCGTGCGCATTACCGCGCAATTGATCGATGGTTCCAATGACAGTCATGTCTGGGCCCAGCGCTTCGACCGTGATCTGCACGACATTTTTGCCATTCAGGATGAGATTTCTCACGCCATTGTCGACGCGCTGAAGGTGAGGCTTCTTCCGGAAGAGAAAAAGGCGATCGAGCAGCACGGCACCGAAAACGTCGACGCCTACAATTTATTTTTGATGGCGCGCCAGACTTATGCCACCTCATTGGAAGGCGATGCTCGGCGGCTCGATGCCATTATTCGGATGTGCCGGCGGGCGGTGGAGATCGATCCTAACTATGCCGATGCCTGGGCATTGATCGCATTGGCCGAAATGGCGTTGCGCGCGAGCGTAGGCCGGAAGGGGGGTGACGCGGGGCTGGCAGCGGCGGAACGAGCTCTCGCGCTCAATCCGGAGCTGGCCGAAGCCCATGCGGTAAAGGCGAGAATTTTGGCCGAAGAAAATCGTTTCGATGAGGCCGACCACGAAATCGACATTGCCCTTCGGCTTGATCCAGAGTCATATCAGGTTAATCGGTCCGCCGGTCTTCTGAGATTCCGACAGAAGCAAATCGAAGAAGCCGCGATATACTGGGAAAAATCGGCGACACTCGAGGAGAGTGATATTGGATCGGTTGGGATGCTGGTTACCATTTATAGCGTTCTCGGCCAGCACGACGCCGTTCAGCGGGCTGCAAAAATGTCGCTGGAGAGATGTGAGAAAATCCTGGCCCGGGATTCCAGTAACGGGGCGGCATTGGACCAGTCAAGTCTTGCACTGTCGGTACTGGGTGAGCGTGAGCGAGCCAAGGAACGGATGGAGCGCGCGTTGCTGGTCGGTCCCGATAACATAACGACGCGCTACAACTTTGTGTGCACACTGGCCAATTATTTGAAAGATAGAGATGCGGCTTTAGAGATGCTTCGACCAGCATTCGAACAGATGGGCGCTGGTCTGATTCATCACGCCAAGATAGACCCTGACCTCGACCTGATCCGGGATGACCCACGCTTCAAAGAGATGCTGGCTGCCGCCGAGGAACGAGTGTCCCCTAAAACGCCGACGACCGCGCCGTAAGGGCGGTCTTTGCCTTTGGTGAACCGGCGCAATCCGTAAAAGTGACGGAACAGTTCGTACGTGCCGTCAATGAGATTGATGATCACAGCCCGTTAGAGTAAACCGCCGAGACTGCGCGAGGCGACGCCTTTTGCGCGGCAGTCGACCGGGTCGAATGTCAAATGTTTAGATTTGACCCCGATTTTCCGATTTCGCTGACGTGACAATCCGAAACGGTGGTGCCTTGCGCAATGTTGCCCATGCGCCCGATGACGCCCGCGCACGCGAGCATCGCCTCCGTTGATAAAAATCGACTAAGCGGTTTTCCGGCCCACTCTATGATTTAAGGCCGCGCCAAGCAATGTAAGCGGAAGAAGTGACAGCAAGAATGTCAGGTGATACCAAACCGGGAATTTATTCCAAATCATGTAGTGACCCGGAATGAAGAGGCAAAGCAATACGACCCCGGTAAGCGTGGCCGCTCTCATCCGACCCCTGTCGATCCAAGCGGCCACAAATCCTGCGCCGAGA
>Ga0081540_1000112_pt1 | contig 86810 bp, 72 predicted proteins | sample TabmetS2T1R1_FD_71024 | JGI IMG/M metagenome (GOLD analysis project Ga0081540, IMG submission 71024) | Tabebuia heterophylla rhizosphere microbial communities from the University of Puerto Rico - S2T1R1 | ecosystem: Host-associated > Plants > Roots > Rhizosphere ...
CACGCACTCACTGCGTCGCACTAAGGCGGTCCTGATCTACCGTCGCACGGGGAACCTTAGAGCGGTACAACTTTTGTTGGGGCATTCCAAAATCGAAAGTACCGTTCGCTATCTCGGTATTGAAAGGCAACTGCCGCGGCCACGTCTGCTTGTCGCCGATTGCAGCGTGGATCATGTCTGATTCTGTATAGTGGGCTCCACGAATGAGGCTAAAAGGTGGGTGCCGACAATGCATCGCCCACCGCGACGACTGACGGCTGTTTGATGTGAGCGGCCTGTCAAATGACCAAATCAGTTCAGGATAACCTGGGAGATCACGATGACTGATGGATCAGCGCGGACGCCACAGGATGCCGACCGGCGGCGCGCCTCGAAACCCGTTGTGGTCTATCCGAGCGGTACGCTGCCGCGGCCCGACACAGGGCTGATCGCCACTTTGCGCCGAACGCTTGAGAAGAAGGACGAGATTATCGTACCGGCGCGCGAGGCTCGGACGTTTCGTGCTGCCCGCGGCCAGTTCTTCCGGATCGTGAGCATCGAAGGGCCGCAGGTCGGCGATCTAAACCTTTGGAATGCGGAAGACCTGGCCGAGCGCTTCTTCAGCGGGAAGACACGCGCGCTGCACGCGACGCATGTGAGCACGGGCGATCGGCTCTGGAGCACCTTGCCGTACTTGCGGCCATTGGCAACCATCACCCACGATACGCTCGCCTGGTACGGCTGGGATGACGATGGCGCAGGCATTCACGACGTCATCGGCACGCGCTGCGATCCCTATACAAACCGGCTCTTGGCCCGCGGCGACTACCATAATTGCTGTCACTCGAATCTGGCTCGAGCGATCGGGACCTATCTCGGAAAGGCGCCACGCGAGGTCGAGCATCATGTGCATGACGTGCTCAACGTCTTCATGTGCACGGGTTTTACCAGGGACACGCACCAATACTTCATGAAGGCGAGCCCGGTGCGTCCCGGCGACTACATTGAGTTCACGGCCGAGATTGACTTGCTCGGCGCCTTGTCGGCTTGCCCCGGCGGTGACTGTGGGTCAACGCATTCAAGCGACACTGCCCAATCCTATCCGCTGAAGGTCGAGATCTTGGAAGCTGACCCCTCTCTTCTCGCGGCCTGGCCGAGGGCTGTTCCGAGCCTCTATTCCCGAAGCCACGGCGTTTGATGACATTTGAGGCTGGTAGCTGCGCTATGGGATGACCCGCCGAGCTTGTTGACGGTCAAATTTCTGCCCGAGCTGCCGGGGTGCGGGACCTCGAAGATGCGCAGCGCACCGCCTACGTCGGCATGGCGCGCGCCCGACGTTCGTCTCGGCCTCAGGTACGCCGCCGAGCGATACGGCGGCAAGGTCCGGCCCGGCCGGCCCCAGGCTCTCCAGTTTGCGCATCCTCTGTCGGGAAAGGTGGCGGCGTAGAAGCGGCAGCAGCTTTGGCGTCCTTGTCGTACCACAGGCAAATCGTGTTCTTGGCCATAGCCTGTCCTCACGGCATTGGCTCGCGGTTACTCGGTTAGTAGCCCCTACCCCGCCCGCTGGGGGGTGAGACTAGCTGCTCCTTGCTCGCGGTATCGCGCCTTGCAATAGGGGCGCTGCTTGCTCCTTCTGTTCTTTCGGGAACGGCCGGAAGGTCATGGCTATCAGGAAGGCGCCAAGCCCCATGCCAGCAGACCCGAGATAGAGCCAGGTATAGCTCGCGAGGGTGTCGTAGATCAGTCCTCCGGCTAAAGGCCCGGTTGCCATGCCGAGACTGCCGGCCATCGCCGTGCCACCGATGACCGTTCCCATCATCCGTAGCGGAAAATTCTCGCGCGCGATTGCGGCATACAACGGCATGGTGCCGGCATAGATGAAGCCGAACACGGCTGCCACCGCGTAGAACGTGCCGAGATCACTGGCGGCCAAATATCCGAGCGCCCCGAGCGCCTGTGCCAGCAGAGCTAGAACCAGGACTTGCTTCGCCCCGAACCGGTCGCCGAGCAAGCCGAAGGCGACGCGCCCGCCCAGACCGGCGAAGCCTTCCACGCTGTAGATGGAGACGGCCGCGATCAGCGGAATCCCGCAGCTCACGGCGTAGTTCACCGTGTGAATGATCGGACCGGAGTGCGTGGCACAGCAGAAGAAGTTCGTCAGCAGCAGGATGCTGAACTGAGGAGACTTCAATGCTTGCCCGACGGACATCGCTGAATCCTCACCGCCTGCAACGGCCGCGGCGGCACCGCCTTCGAGTGCCGGCGCACGGCGCACCAGAAGGGAGACCGGAATCATCACAGCCGCGGCGACGGCCGCGATGATCAGCATCGAGGTTCGCCAGTGGTAGATCGATACGAGCCACGCCGCCAGCGGGGACATGGTCATCGGCGCCATCCCCATGCCGGCAGACACAAGCGACACCGCAAGGCTGCGATGGGTGTCGAACCAGCCGGTAACGCACGCCATCATCGGTGGGAAAATCGCGGCAATGCTTGCGCCTACGAAGAGGCCGAAGATCACTTGAAACGCGATCAGCGATGTCGTCTGACTGGCGAGAGCCAGACTGATAGAGAGGATGATCGACCCGGTCGCGACGACGCAACGAGGGCCGAAGCGATCCGACAGGTTGCCCCAAGCCATGCTGGTCAAGGCCAGCGCAAGGAAGCCGATTGTCATCGCGCTCGATACGCCGGTCACCGACCATCCCGTGTCCCGCGTGATGACCCCGAGAAAGACGGGCAGCGAAAACATCGCGCCGATCGCGACGCAGCCGAGCACGCCGCCTGCTGCGACAATCACCCAGCGATACTGAGAATTGGTCATCTCACCTCCTATTCAGCGTCCGCCTGACCAAGCTTGTTGTCAGCGACCCTTTTTGTTCGGGCGCCCATTACGCTCTCGTTCGCCGATCTCTTCGAGGTAGGCTGCCATCCTATCGAGGCTCTGTTCCCAGAAGCGCCGGTAGACCGACAGCCAATCGTCGACTGCCTTGAGGCGTTTTGGCTCGAGCCTGCACGGTCGCCACTGTGCCTCTCGCCCGCGCAAAATGAGGCCAGCACCCTCGAGCACTTTGAGGTGCCGCGAGACCGCCGGCAGGCTGATCTCGAACGGTTCGGCCAATTCGTTCACGGTGGCCTCGCCATGCGCGAGGCGCGCGAGAATGGCGCGTCGCGTCGGGTCAGCCAGGGCCGCAAAGGCGGCAGAGAGCGGGTCGGGCATATTTAACCTGTCACGCAATTAACGGATGTGTTAAATACTGGCGCGGACTGAAATGTCAACTGTCATTTCTGTGATCAATTAAGTCACCCAAACCCAAGACCTGGCTTTGCCGTTGGTGCCGCGGGAGCGTGTTTGGCGGCTAGCGCGGTCAGGGCCATAGAACGCGATCGGGGCACGGTCGTATCTGTCTTGGACGTGCAGATGCGCTGCCTTGTCGGCTCCGGGGTCATTCGCCAGTTCGCACTAATCTGCACTGTCGACTTGCCCCCAAGTAGCGGACGTGTCCATAGGCGGTAGCATCGTCGTCCATCAACTTCGCCCGACCTCCGCTACCGCACTCGGAATGGTTGGGGCCATTGCTCCGCTCTTGCTAACCGTCGACACTTCAGCGTCGACACTTCGCAACACATCCCGGCCCTCGAAGTGTCGACGCTCAACTGTCGACGACCAGAGGTGAGGTGTACCGTGGACGACGAGGTCCGCCGACGCTGGCGGGCCTTTGAGTTCGAGTAGTAGCTGCTATTTATTCTAACCCTCGCAGGGCCCCGCCCCCCGCCGTCCAATCGGCCTTCGCGTAGTGGCTGCGGTCGATCTGCTCGTAGAAGGTCTTGGCGTCGAGCGCGCTGGCGGTATTGGCGACGCCGGCGAGGACTGAAAGCGCAACAAGGGCGGACAGGATGGTCTTCATGGCTATCTCCTTGATCTTGCTCTACCCGCTGCACTGTGGGCGTGAGTGTTCTGTCCCATAGATTGGCTCGAGCCGCTGTTACCGAGGGAACAGCCCTCAAACGGGGCGAGTGCCGAGGAAACGGGGATACCCGGGCGCATTGCCACCGCGAATCGCCTACGGTCCTGGCAATACGAGCAACCGGAGTTTCTCGCCATGCCAACGGTTGCGAAGAGAGCGACCGCGCGCGGCACCAATCCTGCCGACGCGGTGTCGCGGCTAGGGGACGTGACCGACCGCATGCATGGCCTGCTGGTGGAGCGCGCCGCCGCGCTGATGGGCTGCACAGAGAACAGCCCTGAAGAGGCCGAGCTCACGGCCCTCAGCGATGTGATCGACGCCTACGAACGTCAGAGGTGGCCGGACGGCAAAGTCCCCGGCGGCAAGGGCTGACGCATAGTGGGTTATCTGGTGACGCCCCACCCATGAGAAAGAGGCGCCACATCATCGGCCCGACCTCGCCTTCCACTTCTCCCATCTCTCGCAGTCCCGTTCGAACTGTGGATGCATTGACCGATAGGGGCCGTTCCGATCACATTGCTCATCCAAGGGCAGGAGGCGCGTATAGACACGGGGACCACGACGCATCTCCCATATCCAAATCCAGGGATAGATCGCCTGACTGAGCAGGAGCGCAGCGATTGTCGCGCAGCACCAAAAGAGGTGCTGCAAGAAGGACCGCCATAAGGTCATGACAGCACGTCCCTCCTGGGCGCGATCTTGCGTTTCAGCTTTGAAAACAGTTGGCGCAGCTCCTTGGCGATACGTGGGCGCACGGCGGCGGCCTCCCGGTGGCGACAGCAAGATCAGCAAGCTCTCTGGCGCCGTGCCTTATCCCTTCCCCTTGAGCCCCCGAATTTTCTTAGCGCGATATAACCGCCGCTGTCTTGCTAGTTTTCTCGCCCTGAACACCGCGTCGCTGTGATACCTCTCTCGTTGTTTCGCATTATGCCGTTCGCGCCATTCCGGATTGGCGGCGAGCTTCGTGTAAGCCCGCTGCCTGGAGAGCTTGCGGTTGGGCAGGTACTTCCCCGTTGTTCGGTAGTATTTGCGCTGCTGCTTTTTGTACTCGGCGTGCCATTCAGGGGCGGCGCGTTTTTCAGCGAGCCGTTTGCGCGAGTATACTCTTGCATGCGAGCGCGATATTCCGGGTCTGCATAACGCCTGGCGTGACGCCTTGCGGCATACGGGCGTTTTCTTTTCTTCGCAGCCTCTGACACAAGTTTACGCGTCGTTGCCCCTTGCCTGCGCAAGATGACGATCTTCCGCCTCTAGCAGCGCCTGGTGAGCGATGCCCGCACGCCAATCGGGCGCGGCAAGCCGCTCACGCGCGCGGCCAAGCCCGCCCTGTTCTACTCAAAGGTCTCGCTTTCCAGGCCCCGCCTGCCTAATCGAAGACCACTAGTCGCCGGAGAATACCCCTCTGGCGCAACCAGGACCGAAGGCGGCGTCCCTTCAAAGCCTGTCACTTAAATGCGATCGTCAACCCGATCGACTGGTGGCGCGAGCGCGAGCGTCGGTCGAAGTGTCTCCCCGAGATTATCTTACGTGAGCCTCTAAGTTTCTTACGCACGTTTAGATCATTGCCCAGCCATATGTCCCTCATGACAATCACTTCACATGAGCCTCAGCTTTTTTCCTTCTAGCGCAATAAAACCGCCCCGGCCTTGTTAGCTTCCTTTCGCAGTCTCCGACGCCAATTTGCGTTGTCACTGATCTCTCGCCTGCGCCAAGAAGCCTACTATGTTTTTGATCATAGTATCGGCTGCCAATGCGTGGGGTTGTGAATGATAGTGTCCCACCCGCCGCTGCTGTGCCTGTGCTCGTCGATCTTCTCCCCCGGCAGGCCATGGCCGTAGTCGAGATAGAGCACCCAGGCTTCGGGCGCGGTCGGGCTGAAATTGGGCCGCTCGAATGCTGCAATGCAGAGGCGCGTGCCCTCGCGGACCAGTACCTTGGTGCCGTCGCGCGGGGCGGTTGAGATAGGTTGCCAGGGATCGCTCATGTCGGGTGTTTTCTGAAGTAATCCGGGCCAATCCTGAACGGACCACGTCATGGTCATCAGCGACCAGGATGCGCATCATGGCACGGCCTCTACTTCTCATAGAAGGAAGAACCGTACGATCACTGATTTTGCGTCCATTTAGACCTAGGGGAAATCCTGGCCTGCTGATCGAAGCATTTTGCTGGAACTGGTGAGACCCAAATCGATCCGCCGCGGCGCGAGAGCTGCGATGCCGATGTGCGACTTGGAGTACTGAACGCGAAACCGCCGGAGACCTGGTCACTGCGGTCATAAAGCCATCGGAAATGCCTAAGCGCCGCATCTCATGGCAGTTGTGCTATCGTTTCGGTCGCAAGCATGGTCGACAGCAGTGCGCGCTTCGAAGGAGAGCGATCCGAGGACCAAACGGCGTGAGGCTCACACGCTAGGATTGTCGTGGCGAAATCAGGTACAAGCTTGGCGGCCTCGGAGACAATGGTGAAGAATTGAGGCTCGCCGCCCCGAAGCCTCCGGCTTAGTCGGACCGCAAATGACAGAGCTACTGGCTGCATTAGGTCTAGTCGCAGGGGTTATCGTTGCCCACGAAGTTGGCTTTTGGCTGGGTTCACAGATTCGCGGCGCCGACGAACCGTTCGATCGAGAAGTAGCCTTGGTTCGCGCATCCACCGCTGCTGTGGTTGCATTTCTGATTGGCTTTGCATTTTCCGGGGCGGCATCGCGTTTTACCGCGCGGGTAGATGTCCTTGTGAAGGAGGCGAATGCACTCGGCACCGCCTACTTGAGAGCCGATACCATTCCCGAACCTCAACGCGGCGAGCTGAAAGCCGCGTTGAGAGAGTACACCGCCGACCGAGTTCAATTGCTGAGTGGTGAACACCGCGACCAAATTGAAGCTTTGCTCGGCAAAGTAAGCGGCTTGCACGAACGAATGTGGAGATCGGCGATCAAAGGCACCCAAGACAGCGCGCCACTGATGGCAGTTATCCTGCCGCCGATCAACGAGGTGATCGATCTGCATTCGACGCACCTCGCCATGGCAAAAAGACATTTGCCCCTTCCGCTCATGGCGGTGCTGATGGGAACGGCGGCAATTGGAGTGGGGCTCTTGGGCTTCGGCAACGGTCGTGCTGGCCGCCGATTTTCTTTGCTCGACTCCGTTTACGGGCTCGTGCTTGCGCTTGCCCTATGGATGACGATTGACCTGGACTACCCAAGCATCGGCACCATTGGATTGAGCAATCGAAGTTTCGTAGAAGCCTTGGCTGCTATGAAGTGAAGCTGGCGCGCGTGAACTTGTACCGTTGAAGGCGGCGTGCGTCATCGGTTGTTTTTTTACCACCCACGGATGGCTTGAAGATTGTCTCTTCGCGCAGGCTCCCCCTTGGAGAGCAGGAAGATCGCACAAAATGCGATCACGGTTCAGCGGATGACCCAAGCCAACAACTCGAACGTCGCTTGGGTTGGTGAAATCGTAATCATCCCCCGCGACACGTAATCATAGTATCGCCGTCCTTGTCATAATGGACGTAGTCCATACTTCTTGAGGCGTCGAAGATGTGTCGCACGCGTACGTCTGGGCGCCGACAGTCTGCGTGAGAATGCCGGCCGGATCGTCGCCGAGATGGCCGCGCCTCTGCAAAGCCAGCTAGCCGTGCGTCCGCACCGGTAGGGACTTGAGACCACGCATTACCAGGCTATCGATCCAAACTGGGGGACTGGATCCCGGCGACATGTCGGGGAACCGCTCAAGCAGCGCCGGTAGCGCGATGCGCGCTTCGAGGCGAGCCAACTGTGCTCCAAGACAAAAATGCGCGCCTTGGCCAAAGGTCAAATGGCGGTTCGGCTGACGCCCGACATCGACCTTGTCGGGCTCGGGGAACTGCGTCTCGTCCCGGTTCGCCGCGTTGATGATCGCAAACAGGCGATCGCCTTCCTTTAATGTGACGCCGTGCACCTCGTGCGTCCTGCGTACAATGCGGCCCATGGCGTTGCTCGGCGCTTCGTAGCGCAGAAATTCCTCGACTGCGGTGGACGCCAATTCGGGATGGGCCGCAAGGCGCGACCGCTGCTCGGGATTGCGCATCATTGTTAGCATCGCCGTGCTGAGCAGGTTGGTGGTTGTTTCGTGACCCGCAAACAGCAGCAGCATCGCCGTCGCCACCAGCTCATCTTCGCTCAAACGATCGTGCTGATCGCGCGCCGCAATCAGGAGGCTCAACAGATCGTCGCTGGGTGAGGCGCGGCGCTTCTCGATTTCGTCCCGGAATAGCCCTGCCATCTCGACGGCACCGCGGCGCGCGCGCGTGTATTTGTCCGGTGTCGCTCGAGCCGTGCCGATGAACAGCATGATGTCATCGGACCACCTTTTGACATCGTGCAGTCTGTCCTCGGGCACCCCCATCATCGCCATGATGACAAGCGCCGGCAACGGCATCGTGAACTCGGCTACGAGATCGATTTCATCCTTGGGCGCGAAGCTGTTGAGGAGGCGATCGACTATCACCTGGATTTTTGGTTTCAAGCCGACAATCGTGCCGGGCAGGAATGCCTTGCTGACTAGGCCGCGCAATCTCGTGTGCTGCGGCGGATCGCGGAAGACGATCCACAGGTTCAGGTAGCGCATCATCTCGGCAAGCATGCTTTGCGCCTCGCCGGGGAGCGCCGCATAGAACGGCTCAAGGCGGTTCGGACTCATTGCCGGGCCGGATAGTGCCGCCGCCACATCGTGGTAGCGCGTCAAAATCCAGCAGCGAAGTCCAGGATGCCAATGCACCGGCTCATCCCGCCGCAAACGCGCATAGGACGGATAAGGGTCAGCGCGGACTGTCGGGTGCGCTGGGTCGTAGATCATTGTCATGACGTCGCTTACCGGCCTCCCCGCTGCCTTGCATTTTTACTCGCCGTTTGCTCAACCTGGAAGGATCCTAGCGTCCAGTTTCTGGTCTACGACGTCGACCGTGCGGTCAATCTCGACGTTGAGCATGCCCAGTTACCGCGAAAAACCCCCAGCAACAGGTCGACACGCTCGATGAAGGGCGCGCCGGCGGCCAGCGCTCGAGCTGCCATGACGGCTCGAGGCGACTTTCCGCTGCTTTGGCGTGTTGCTCGATTGCGAGCAACGATCCGTACGAAGCCCCGAGAATAACTATGTTGCGAGCCATATTGCGCCCCGGTCGTGTCGGAATTTGCCAACACTACTCCTTATAAGCCGAGGGACACCTTGGTGTCCCTCGGCTTATCTGCCCTGCGGGTCAGCCCGCGCGAGACACCCGCGCTGCGGCCACCATGTTCTGGAGCGCTGGCTTCACTTCTTCCCAACGCCGCGTCTTGAGGCCGCAATCCGGGTTTACCCAGATCTGGTCGGGAGCCAGCCGCTCGCGCGCCTTGGCGAGAAGCTTGACCATGTCCTCGGTGGAGGGGCAGCGCGGGGAGTGGATGTCATACACGCCGGGCCCGATCTCGTTCGGATACTTGAAATTGGAGAAGCTCTGCAACAGCTCCATGTCCGAGCGCGACGTTTCGATGGAGATGACATCCGCATCTAGAGCAGCGATCGACGGCATGATGTCATTGAACTCGCAGTAGCACATATGGGTGTGTATCTGCGTGTCGTCCGCCACACCAGCGGCCGACAGGCGGAAGCAGTCGACGGCCCACTTCAGATAGGCGTCGCGGTCCGCGGCGCGCAGGGGCAGACCTTCCCGCAGGGCCGGCTCGTCAATCTGGATCAGGCGGATGCCCGCCTTCTCGAGATCCAGCACCTCATCGCGTATAGCGAGCGCGATCTGCTTGCACGTCTCCGAGCGCGGCTGGTCGTCGCGCACGAACGACCAGTGCAGGATCGTCACCGGCCCTGTGAGCATTCCCTTCATGGGCTTCTTGGTCAGAGATTGGGCATAGGCGGACCATTGCACCGTCATGGGCTGAGGCCGCGACACGTCACCGAAGATGATCGGCGGCTTGACATAGCGCGAGCCGTACGACTGGACCCAGCCGTTCTGGGTGAAGGCGAAGCCTGAGAGCTGCTCGCCGAAGTACTCGACCATGTCGTTGCGTTCGAATTCGCCGTGCACGAGCACATCCATGCCGAGGTCCTCCTGGATGCGGACGGCCTTCTCTGTCTCCTTCTTAAGGAACGACTCGTAGGCCGCATCATCGAGCTCGCCCTTGCGATTGGCGGCGCGGGCTTTGCGCACCTCCGCCGTCTGTGGGAACGAGCCAATGGTCGTCGTCGGGAAGGCCGGCAACTTGATGGTGGTTTTCTGCTTTGCCCGGCGTGCCGCAAAGGGGCTCTTGCGCGACAGGTCGGCGTCGGACAGGGCGGCCATGCGCTTGGCAACGCCGGCATCGTGGATGCGCTTGCACGTGCTGCGGCTCTCGACGGAGGCCGCGCTGGCCGCGAACGCCGCAGCAACGGCATCTTTGCCTTTGGTCGCGGCAACCGCGAGTGCCGCCACTTCCGCGAGCTTTTGTTTGGCAAAGGCCAGCCAGCTTTTCAACTCGGCACCGAGCTTGCCTTCGCCGTCAAGGTCCACGGGAGTATGAACGAGCGAGCAGGACGGCGCGACCTGGATGAGATCTTGGTCACGCGCCGCAAGCGCGGTCTCGACGTGCTGGAAGGCGCGCTGCAGATTGGCGCGCCAGATGTTACGTCCGTCCACGACACCGAGTGAAAGCACGCGATCTGCGGGCAGGCCCTTAAGGAGCCGGTCGAGTTCGGCGCTGCCGCGCACGAGATCGGCATGATGGCCGGCGACGGGAAGATCGGCAGCCACGGCGAGATTATTACCATAAGTGCCGAAATAATTGGCCAGCAAGATTTTCGGGGCAGCCGCTGCAAGCTGCTTGTAGGCGAGCCGCAAGGCTCGCTTCTGCGCCTGGGACAGGTCGAGAGATAGGATGGGCTCGTCGATCTGCACCCAATTTGCACCGGCGGATTTCAGGTCATCGAACAGCTGCGCATAGACGGGCAGAATTGAGCCCAGCAACGACAGGGCATCGAAGTCGTCGCCCTTGACCTTGCCGAGCGACAGGTAGGTCACCGGCCCGATCAGCACGGGCCTGGTGTGAACGCCAAGCGCCTTTGCTTCTTTGAATTCCTCCACAGCCTTACTGGAACACAGGCTGAAGGTCTGGCCCTTGTGAAACTCCGGCACGATGTAGTGGTAGTTGGTGTCGAACCACTTGGTCATCTCCATGGCGGGCGCTTCCTCGGTGCCACGTGCCATGGCGAAATAGCGATCCAACTCCGCATCGCCAGCACCGGCGGTTGCCTCTTCCATGGCCCCGCGCGCGCTGCCATTGGGATGCGTCGAGCCCGTCCCGCGGCGGAAGCGGGTCGGAACGGCGCCGACCGTTGCCGTCAGGTCGAGCATCTGATCGTAGAAGGAAAAGTCATTGGATGGGATCACGGCGATGCCCGCAGCCTTCTGTGTCCTCCAGTGTCGCGCGCGCAGATCCTTGGCGGTGGCGAGCAGCGCCGCAGCGTCGAGGGCGCCCTTCCAATAGGCCTCGGTGGCCTGCTTGAGTTCGCGCTTGGCGCCGATACGCGGAAATCCAAGATTGGCGGCTTGGGTCATGGCAAGTCCCTCACTGGTGCTGGGTCGCAGTGTGCCGGCGGACGGCATGCCAAGGTGCTCGGCTGCAGCGATAGCCGCGGCTGTCAGACCGGAAGCGCTCGCAGGCACATGTGCGAACCTGTTCAATCAGACGGGCTGTGAGGCGGAAGCGGTCGGGCGACTCGGCAGACGGAGGCCCTCGCGCCCCATCCAGACACCCCGCCGGCGGACGTTATGTGGTCGGGGCAGGTTTCCTGGCTCACGGCCAGCGTCCCGTCTTCCCGAGGGTGCAACCTCAGTGACGTCGGGGGACACCGACTAGCCGTTCACAGTTGCGGGGGCAGCTTCGGCATCGCCAACGGGCTCACCGAATTCCCACTTAGCCTCTAGCCAAAACCAGCTTGGAGGAACCACGACAGCGGCATTTATGGGCAACCTCGCACGCGAGTCAAGGGCCATATAACAATATCCTTATATCTTAATATGGCTGGTCGCGGCAGGCGTGACAAAGGGCGAGAGCCCGCGGCGGTTCTCATCAATCACCAGAGGCTGGGAGAGCGATGGGCCTGCGCGGTCGGAGCAATCCTCGCGCGGGCAGGTCCTGCACGATGTGCCGATTGGCGTGAGAATGCCGGGGTGGTCGCTCAGATGCAGGCCATCGGCGTAGATAATGTTGCTCGCGTGGGCGGCTTCACAGCCGAGGCCAATCGAGAGCATTCGCCCGCGCTCGCTCAGGCCGCCCGGTACCGTGGGACGCCCGGGCGGGCGTACCGTGCGGGCGAGGCAGAAGTAAGCTTTGCCATCGGGTGTCTGGCTCAACTGCACGCGCACCAAGCCAGGCGTTGAAAAGGCGTCATAGACATTCCAGCGCGGACAGGCCGCTCCGAAACGGGAAATATGCAAGCCCGAGGCTGAAAAGCGCTTGGAGATATTGCCGGCCATATCGACGCGCAGGAGATGAAACGGAACCCCTTCAAGGCCCGAGCGCTGCAACGTCGTCAGGCGATGGCAAACCTGTTCGAATGAAGCGCCGAAGCGATGCTGCAGGAGGTTAATATCGTGCCGCGTGCTTCGCGCGGCTTCGTGGAAGAGCGCGTAGGGCATCATCACCGCGGCGGCGAAGTAATTCGCTAGCGCCGACCGCGCCAGCGCGTCGGCATCCGGCGAGGTGAGCTTGCCTGAGGTCATCAGGCGCTCAATCAAAGCGCGGCACGCGAGAAAGCCGATCTGGTGCGCAAGTTGGAAGGTGCGGCTTGCAGCGGGGAGCATTTCGGAAAGCTGCAGCCTGCGGGTCAGAGGATTGTAGTTGCGCAGCAGATTCGACATGCGCTCGGCCGGCGCGATGTCGACGTCTACCGCATAGCGCTGACCAAGCGTGCGGACGAGATCGTTTTGCAGGGTATACAGACCGAACTGGTTGTCAGCCCATAGCTTCTCCGCCGCCCGCTCGAGGTCGTCGAAGTAGTTGCGCCGCTGCTCGATGAAATCGGTCACCTCTTCTGTGGGCAGTGAGATCAGGCCCGGCTCGGCAGGGGTGTCGCTCGCAGCTGGGACACGGGTTGCGCCACGATGCGATTGGTAGAGCGCCAGCACCGCTCGCGCCAAATTTGGCAGGATGGCGACGAGCTCCCTGACGTCGCTGCCCTTGACGTCGTGAGTTTCAAACGATGGATCGGCAAGCGCATCCATCAGGTCGCTGACCAGCCGCTCATCGAGATCCGAGCCCAGGTTCGAGAGATCGACTTGAAAGCGCTCGGCCATGCGCAGGAGCACTCGGGCGGTGACCGGTCGCCGATCCCCTTCTATGAGGTTGAGATAGCTGGGCGAGATGCCCAACTCGGCCGCCATCTGGGTCTGGTTGAGCCGGTTTTCCTGCCGCAGCCGCCGAAGCTTGCCGCCGATGCGGATCGCCTTCATGCTGTGACTTTCTTTGACATTTTACACAAACGTCCCTGTCAATCAGTCACAAGATTTCGCTCTTTCATGTGTCTTATCATAATTTTGTTGCAGCGCAAGAGGCGGTGCTGCAAGAGCGATTGTCAAGACATGTAAATTAACCTCTCGGGGCTCATGCAGATTGCCCGCGACCAAGGCATCCGTCGGGACTTCCGCAGTGATGACGTGCGCCGGTTAGACGGACGTGTTGGCGTTGAGCATACCCTCGCCAAGCTCGGCGCACGGCGTCGGTGGGGACGTCTCAGCAAACCTATTGCGCGTACCTCCTTGGGTGCTTTGACGGGCAACCAGGCCGTACAGCGGGTCAAGGCTGGGCTCGATGCCATCTCTCTTTCGGGCTGGCAGGCCGCGGCCGATGCCAACAGCGCTCCTCAGATGTTCCCCGATCGGTCGCCGTGTTCGGCATCAGCGCGACGTTGGCACCGCTATTTCGATGCGGTGGCTGTCGCCATATCGGCCGGCAAGACGTCGACCACGGCGATGGGCGGCTCCACCGAGGCAGTTCAGTTCCACCGCGCGAAGCCTCGTGGCGAGGCTGCCGAGTAGAAGAAGTCTGCTGCTGCCGTTCGGGGCAAAGCGCGCACGAACGGCCCGATGGAGACGACAATGGATAGGCAATTTCGGGTGGTCGGCGGCGAGTATCAGAGCTTGCAATTTGACGAGGTCGTCGGCGGAACCTCGCGGGCGCTTGGCCCATACCCGGATGTCGAGCGCGCCCGACAGCTGCGGTGCGAGTGTTTGGAAGCAAGGCGTTCACAGGCCTCCACGCGCTACACGATTGTCACCAATGCTGGCGCAGTTGCCGAAAGCGTAGGATAGCACGCCATGGAGCACGCAAAGCAGGTTGGCGGCCTCACTGTCGTCAAGGCCCTTTATGATTTCGTCGGTCAAGAGGTGCTGCCCGATACGGGGATTGAACCAGCCGCTTTCTGGGCCGGGTTCGAAGAGTTGGTGCATCGCCTCGCGCCTCGTAACCGCGCCCTTCTCGATCGACGCGACGATCTGCAACGCCGCATCGATGCGTGGCATCGGTCGGGCTCGGATTGCTTTGATCCCGCGGAGTACAAGGCATTCCTCGAGGAGATCGGCTATCTTCTGCCTGAGGGGCCGGACTTCCGGGTCGACACCGCAAATGTGGATGATGAGATCGCCCGCATCGCGGGACCGCAGCTTGTGGTTCCGCTCACCAACGCGCGTTATGCGCTGAATGCTGCCAACGCGCGCTGGGGCTCGCTTTACGACGCGCTGTATGGAACCGATGCGATCTCGGAGGCTGACGGCGCGAGCCGGGCGGGAGCATACAATGGCGTGCGCGGGGCCCGTGTCATCGACGAAGCCAAGCGGCTTTTGGATGAATGCGTGCCGCTCGCCGGCGCCTCTCACACCGAGGTCAGACAGTATGCGGTCGTTGACGGGGAGCTGCGCGCCGCGTTGGAGGACGGCCGCCACGTCCGCTTGCTCACGGCGGATAAATTTCGCGGCTGGCAAGGTAGCCCCGACGCGCCGACTTGCGTGCTCCTCGCCAACAACGGTCTGCACCTCGAGATCGTCATCGACCGCACTAACGCGATTGGTCAGGCAGACAAGGCGGGCGTTGCCGATATCCTGCTCGAGGCTGCGCTTACGACCATTGTCGATCTTGAGGATTCGATTGCCGCGGTCGATCCGCAAGACAAGGTTGCCGCCTATCGCAACTGGCTCGGCCTCATCAAGGGCACCCTTGTTGCGACCTTTGACAAGGGCGGGCGTTCGCTCAGCCGCAGGCTGAGTGGCAATCGCCTCTACACGGCGCCCGGTGGCGCTAGCTTGTCGTTGCATGGCCGCAGCCTGCTTCTGGTCCGCAATGTCGGGCAGCTGATGACCGACGCCAGCGTGCTTGACGGCGATGGGCGGCCCGTTCCGGAAGGCATCGTGGATGCCGTTGTCACCAGCCTGATCGCTCTGCATGATTTGCGCGGCAACGGAGCCCACAAGAACAGCCGCAGCGGGTCCATCTACATCGTCAAGCCGAAGATGCACGGGCCAGAGGAAGTCCGCTTCGCCGACGAGCTGTTTGCCGACGTGGAGGACCTGCTGGGCCTCGGTCGAAACACTATCAAGATGGGCATCATGGACGAAGAGCGGCGCACCACGCTCAATCTGAAGGAGTGCATCCGCGCCGCGCGCTCGCGCGTATTCTTTATTAACACCGGCTTCCTCGACCGCACGGGGGACGAAATCCATACCTCGATGGAAGCTGGGCCCGTTGTCCCGAAAGCCCGCATGAAAGAGCAGGCGTGGATTAAGGCCTACGAGGATTGGAACGTCGATATCGGGCTGGCGTGTGGCCTGCCCGGTCATGCCCAGGTCGGCAAGGGCATGTGGGCCATGCCGGACCTGATGGCAGAAATGCTGCGCCAGAAAATCGCGCATCCCAAGGCGGGTGCAAGCACGGCCTGGGTGCCCTCGCCGACGGCAGCGACGCTGCATGCGCTCCACTATCACAAGGTGAACGTGGCACAGCGGCAGGCCGCGTTACGCACGCGGCCACGCGCGCCGATCGATCATATACTTGCCATTCCTCTGCTGCGGGGGTCGCTCTCGGCCGAGGACGTGCAGCGCGAACTCGATAACAATGCCCAGGGCATCCTGGGCTATGTAGTCCGCTGGATCGAGCAGGGTGTCGGTTGCTCCAAGGTGCCGGACATCAACAACGTGGGCCTAATGGAGGACCGCGCGACGCTGCGCATTTCCAGCCAGCATATCGCCAACTGGCTGCGCCACGGCATCGCCAACGAGGCGCAGGTGATGGCAACGATGAAGCGCATGGCGGCGGTGGTGGATGGGCAAAACTCCCGGGATCCGCACTACCGTCCGATGGCGCCAAACCTCTCCGACTCGATAGCGTTTCGGGCGGCGTGTGACTTGGTGTTCAAGGGACGCGAGCAACCCAACGGCTACACCGAGCCGATCCTGCATGCTCGACGGGCAGAAGCAAAAGCACGTCAAGAACGGCGCTAGCTGCGCGCACCTGCGCTGTGTTGGGCAGCCCGACAGCTATCCTGGCGATGAATATCAAGGTCTCGTGCCGCCCCTTTTCAGCCGGGACGGAAGTTAAGACGAACTCAGGATCGGCCTTCGTTCTCAGGTGGTATTGAGGACAGGACGAACCAATTCGATCATGCGCTTAGTATGGGGCAGCGTATAGGGCGGGCGAGAGCTTCGATCACCGCCGCTGCGGCACGTCCGTCGGGGTCACAGTCTGCACGATCGAGGCGTCAAGGGCTCGAAGCTTGGCGCGAGCGACAGCGCTGTCCAGCCCCTCGCTCACTGCGGCACGCGCGATGAGCCGGTATCTAGCTTTGCGCTTGCCGGCATCGTCCTGTGGCCCGAGGCGGTTGCGAAGCCATTTTGCGCGAGACGACAAGTGCAGCGCCTCGCACTTCATCGGAAGCGAGCGGCGACCGCGTGTTCTCTGAATCGCCGCTTCAATTTGAGGAATAAGTGCTGTTACGTTCGGTTCCATTGCACTCGCACGATGCGGCACACGTCCGCTATCCCTGCCCCGTGCAGATCGTCGGATCCTTTAATTTTCGACACTTGCAAAGTGAGTAGCGCGGAGCAACGAGCAGTGGCCGCGATGCGGCAGATGACTCATTTCGAATGGGTCGACGGCCAACCATCCGAGCCGTAGCCGCTATGAGCATGTTGACAAACTTGTCCCTTAGCGCGTCGTCGATCTCTTTGCCCAAACCCGTAGGTCAGCCATCACTTTCACCGTCGCCGTAAGGACCAGCACACACAGGGCCACCTTCGACATCGTCTCCATCGTCCCCTCGATCAAGATGCCATGGGCCACACTTGCCACGACGATCACGACCGCGAGGAGGGTATGAGCGAGGCGCCACGTGCGCGGGCGGATGCGCAGCCGACGGCGCAGCGCAGCCAGAAGCGCGACGGCAAAGACTGCCCACATGGCGATCACGCCCCAGTTGGAGAACGGCGTCGGCGATGCGAAGAGAAGGGCGTCAGTCACCTCCGGCGGACTGGCGCTCCAAAGGCCCCCCACGTGGATCACCACCGCCAGGGCGAGCAGTCCTCCGGTCCAGCGATGCAGGCGGCGCCCTCGATGCGCCGGCAGTCCCGGCAGATGACCGCCAATCAGCAAGGGTTGAACAAGCATAAGCCCCAGTGCGACAACCCCTGCGAATCCGGCGGCTATGTGGACGGGCTGGCGCCATTGGAGCAGGGGGCTCATCGCTGCGGCGGCGATCGGCACCGCAAGGGCGGCCCCGAGGGCGATCCAGATTAGGGTCGCCCGGGTCAATCCCGTCCCCGTCGAACCCAACTCGGTCACACCGGCTGAAGGACGAAATGCGCCTCAAGGCTGGTAACCTTTGCGCTCGCCATCACGGGGCGCAGAAAGACGGTCTTGAAAGCACCACTGTCATAGGCGAGATGGCCATGCGGTTGGCCGAAGGCCGGGACGATCTGCGGCATCTCAAGACGGAACTCCCCGTTCGCGTCAGTGAGCGTGGCCCCATGACTACGCTCGTCGCTCTCGTATCCTTCAGTCGTATGCGCCCAGATTTGGATGCGTTGACCCCCAAGTGGAGCCCCATCGCCCGCACGGCGTACCGTGCCCGTCATCCAGAAGCCGCCACGGCCGATCCGATCCACGATCGGCGCGCCCGGGCGGTAATTGTTGGACCCGCCTTGCATCGAGAGGGTGGGAGCAAAATCGTTGGCGCGGGCGGGCACAAGCAGGCCGGAAACACTGGTTGCCAGGGCGGAGCCCCCAGCGGCGAGGAGGCCACGGCGAGTGAGCACGATGGTGGTCATGTTGGACCCTTGCGAGCATGCTGTTGATCGGCCAATACAAAGGTATCAGACAGGCACCACATCCTAGCGCGTTTGGAACTGATTCCCAAACAATGGGGCAAGGCGCGCGATCAACTGCAACCACAGTTTCGTGATCGCGCTACGCCGCCCGTTGAGCCAACGCCATCGTGCGGTCCTGATTCAGCACAAGTTCTCGCATGCATCCCGGCTTCACCATGTCTTGCCCGGCTTACCGAGCGGCTCATTGATTACTGCCTTCGGAGGGCCGTACTGTTTACACATGCCACCGTGATGCCGTGTTGCGATCCACCGTCATCACATTGCGAAGGTCCAGATTGATGATGGCGGGCGAGGAAGGAATTGAACCCTCTCTGACGCGGGTTTGGAATCCGCCGCTCTACCGATGAGCTACACGCCCGTACCGGCTGGCGGGATCGAACCGCCTCATGACGGGGCCACGACCCGTTGCCTTCCCACTTGGCTAAGCCGGCAAATACTGGTCGCGGAAGCAGGGATCGAACCTGCAGCTGACGAGGTTTATGAAGCCTCCGCTCTACCGACCGAGCTATGCCGCGGTGTGGAAGGTGGCTGCCCCTCTTGGGTTCGAACCAAGCCGCCCGAGTTCAAAGCCCGGTGCCCTACCAGCTAGGCGAAGGGGCAACGCATTTTGCTGCCACGTGCGGGATTCGAACCCGCGCTATCCAATTTGAAGGACCGGCGTCCTCGGCCGCTAGACGAACGTGGCGGTGTTGGAGCGGGCAGCGAGCCCTCACTCGCGTCGTCTGCTTGGAAGCCAGCAGCCCTGGCACTGAGCTAGGCCCGCGTGGCGGATGGTGCAGGGATCGAACCTGCGCAACCCAAAAGGTCTCGGCGCATTAGCATCGCGCTGCCTTACCACTCGGCCAACCATCCGCAATTCGAACTGGAGCCCTGAGGTGGCTCGGACACCCCGTCCCGCCATTCAGAAGACGGCTGCTCTCGTTCGCGCAGCTACGAGGGCAGTGTGCGGCGTCCAATCCCGAGATTGGACGTGGAGAAGAGGGGTGGCGCGAACGCCACCACTCAGTCCTTGTAGGGGTCGAACTCTCCAGGTCCTGCCATCGCCACGGCAAACGGCCGCAGCGTGTGGAGGACTCGGATCGTGCCGCCGTGCTCGCGCAGCACGTCCGGCAACCTGCGGTAGGCCATTGGACTTTCGTCGACGTCGCCGCCACGGAGCAGGACTTGCTTTTCCTGCAGCCAGGCGTCCATTTGCTCGCGCGTGAAGCGGGGCAGCCTGGTCCATTCACCAGCCTTGTTCTTCTTGCCCTTGGCCTCCATGCGACCGCAGACGCGACCGGCGCCGTGCACCGTCGAGTAGAGGCTGTCGGCCGCTGCCGCGCTCTCGACGCCTTCGAGGATCACCGCGTTGTCTCCCATCGAGCCGCCAACGAAGCCGCGCTGCCCCGGGAAGGCCGGCGTGGCACCCTTGCGCACCACCCACAGCTCGCGATCGCCGTGCGTCTCACGCCAGGCGAAGTTGTGGTGGTTGTGCACGCTCTCGGTCACGGCGGCACCGATGAGTTGACGCACGCGTTCCACGACCCATTCGCGACCGGCGTACGCATACAGGCCGCCAAGCTCGATCCCGGCAATGTAGCTTTGCCCCACGTCACTATCGGCCCGGACCACGGCCGGATCGGCCTCCATGCCATCCTTGGCGCCAGCCCATGCCAGGTGCTTGGTCGTGATCTTGTGCCCCAGGCCGCGCGAGCCGAAGTGCACGCCGATCCAGACAAAGCCGTCCTCGTCCTCGAACAGATCGACATAATGGTTGCCGGATCCGACCGTTCCGAGCTGCTGGCGGGCCATCGCCTTGAGTTCGGTGACGCCGGCCGCATCCCACAACGGCGAGTCGAAAAGATCGTGATCGACCTTCACGGCGTTACGCCGCCCGATGCCGAAGCTGATCGTGCGGCCGATATCGTCGAGGATTGTCCTGGCGCGCGGCGCCAGCTCCGCGTAACGGGCATCGAGCCGTACCGCCATGTTGCCGCAGGCAATATCGAAGCCGACGCCGCTGATCGAGATATCGTCCTCGTAGGCGACCACGCCGCCGATAGGATGGGCGTAGCCAAGGTGGCCGTCGGCGCACAGAACGCCCTTGATCGCGCTGCCGACGGTCATGCAGCGCTGCATCTGCGCGAGCGTCTTGGGCTCATGTTCGCCGTAAATCTTGAGGTTGCTCATGACGCCTCCTGTTTGGACCCTGAGTGTAATGGTCAGCGTGGGTGGATTTGAACCACCGATCTCCTGGTTCCAAGCCAGGCAGGGACGACCAAGCTCCCCTACACGCTGATGACTGGTGCACACGGCGGGACTCGAACCCGCATCCTCCTGATCCGTAATCAGGTGCTCAGTCCAATTGAGCTACGTGTGCATTGTTGGCTCCCCGACCAGGACTCGAACCTGGATTGACCGGTTAACAGCCGGGTTTCCTGCCATTGAAAGACCGGGGAAAGCTTGGTGGAGCACCTCGGACTCGACCCGAGCTCAATCTCCTTGCAAGGGAGATCTGCGGACCCTGCGCGTACCCCGATTGGTCGCCTTGGGGGCCAGACCCTGCTCCGCGTGCAACGGAGCGATGGCGAGACGGGTCCGACCCCCGCGAATTCGGTGGTGCCTGGGGTAGGTTTCGATCCCACCTCTCCGCGGCTTCAGCGTCTTGGCGTAGCCAAGCTTCGCTTGGACGCGCTTTCACCAGATTAGCTTCCCAGGCAAAATGACTTGGAGCGGCCGACGGGAATCGAACCCGTGTCTGTGCGCAGGCGACGCACGGCTCTGCCATTGAGCTACGGACGCTGGTGCACAGAGCAGGACTCGAACCTGCGAAGCACATAGGCACCTGATCTACAGTCAGGCCTCGTTGCCGCTTGAGTATCTGTGCGTAAAATTGAGTGTGGGCCGATCTGAGTGATCGCCCACACTCAAGTTGGCGGAAGGCTGACGGTTCGAACGCCACACCTTGCGGTGCCCACCCGTTTTCAAGACGGGGTGCCGGCCACTCCAGCGGAGCCTTCCGTTGTCATGCTGAGAGCATGGACCCTTGAGAACATGGACGCCCCAGGGCGATTTGCAGGCGCGGCCTTTTGCCTTCGGACGGCGGCGCTCTGATCCACTGAGTTACGAGACGATGCTAGGCCTCGAGCTGCGCGTCCCAATAAAGGTAGTCCGTCCAGCTTTCGTGCAGATAGCCGGGCGGAAAACCGCGCTTGGCCGCCAACAGCTCCTTGAGCGTCGGCTCCTTCGGTAGCCGCCGGGGCTGCATGCGCAGCACGTTGCCCTTGGCCGTGTTGCACGGCACGCAGGCCGTGACGATGTTCGACCAGGTCGTTCGGCCGCCGCGCGAGCGCGGGATGACGTGCTCGAACGTCAGCGCCGAAGCAGCAAAGGCTTCACCGCAGTACTGACACGTGAACCGATCGCGCAGGAACACGTTGAAGCGCGTGAAGGCAACGCGCCGTGGCGCCCGTTGGTACTTGCGCAGCGCCACCACCGACGGCAGCCGGATCCGGCTGGACGGGCTGCGCGCCCAAGCGTCGTACTCGGCCACGACCGAGACGCGGTCGTTGAACACGGCGTGCACCGCGTCCTGCCACGACAGCAGCGAGAGTGGCAAGTAGCTCATCGGCCGGAAGTCGGCATTGAGCACGAGTGCGGGGTGCGCGGTCATCGTCATGGCAGACCTCCTTTCTTGGCTGAAGGACAAGTGTGCACCAAACTGGCGACCTGCACGGGAATCTAACCCGTCTCAACCCGTAGACAGCGGGTCCGCCTCGACAGATGCGTCGCAGGTCGAAGCGTTTGGTGCTCGCTTTAGGGCTCGAACCTGGAGATGTCGGTGTGTAGGACCGATGCCTTGGCCGCTTGGCGAAGCGAGCAATTGTTGGTGCACCCGGGAGGACTTGAACCTCCATGCCTTGCGGCGGCCGCTTCTGAGGCGGCTGCGTCTGCCGTTTCGCCACGAGTGCAGGATGGTGCCGCAGCGGCGGAGCGAACGCCAATTTCCGGCTTACCAGAGCGGCGCCCTGCCACGGGACGATTGCGGTCCAGGCTAGTGTGTGGTGCTGGCTGGAGGACTTGAACCTCCCACCTCTCGCTTACGAGGCGAGCGCTCTGCCCGCTGAGCTGAGCCAGCTGTGCAAATTGACAAAAGGATCGCGGCGCCGCTCCCGGAGTGGAAGCGACCTTGTCGTGGGCCGAGGCTCGGCACCGCGTCCAAATCTGGACGTTCACAATGTCAAAGAGCGCGGCGCCACCGGCGCCGTAGTCATGCTCGTGGGGGCTCATGAGACGAGGGCGTGCGCGCATGCGCGGACGCTCTCGCGACACGAGTTGGGTTTGCGTGGACTTCGGTTAGTTCTGCGGGCCATCTGCCCTCCTGCCTTAACGGCGGAGGGGGCACCCTGCGCCGGTTATTCCGGTTTCAGCCTGGAGCGTTGCTCGGACCGATTGAAGGAACTGGAGAAGCCCCAATAGCCGCGCGCGCCCAAGGGCAGCCGATCGTTCGGTCGATCCGACCGTCCGGTGGCGGCGCTGAGCGCGGTGGCAATATGTGATGCGATACGCATCGGCTTCCTCAGGTGGTCGCCGAAAAACCGTCGGCGGGCGGACTAAGAGCGCGGGTGAATGCCTGAACTTGGGAAAATAGTCAAGTCCCAGGCGGTATCATCGCAGCGCTCCGACAACGCGTCGGGCAGCGCAATCCGTCGCTCGCCGGGCCCGCGGCGGGGACAAACACCTCCCCGTGCAGCCGCCTCATCGTTGACGAGGTCGACGTGGATGCGCCACACGCTCTCGCGCGACAGCCCGCAGGGAACGACCCGGTCGACAGGCGCATTGCTGCTAGTATCCCCTGCGGTAATGTCGACATGGGGCACGTCCGCCAAGCATGCCGCTCACTCCCTTGGCCGCGGCAATTTAGGCCCAATCACGAGCACGTCTCCAGCGAGGCACCAAGCCGATGAAATCTCGAAAGCTCTCGAGCGGCCCTGTCGCCACCGGCCAATGCCTGTGCGGGGCCGTGCAGTTCGAGATGGAGTACCCCGCGTTCTGGGCTTGGCACGATCACAGCCGCGCCAGCCGGCTTGCGCATGGCGCCGTGTACGCGACCTACGTCGGCACCTGGCGCAAGCGTTTTCGCATCACGGCGGGGGAGCGCGACATCAACCGTTTCGAGGAGAAGGAAACCGGTGCGGTGCGCAGCTTTTGTCGGCGCTGCGGCACGCCCGTCATCTACGAGCGCACCCGCTCGCGGCACATGGTCAACATTCCGCGCGCGCTCTTTCAGGGTCGCACCGGCCGGCAGCCGATTTACCACATCGCCCTCGAAGAGATGCAGGACTGGGCGTACGCCGGCGAGCCGCTGGTTCCGCTCAAAGGCTATCCCGGCGTATTCTGCAAGCGATCCAAAAAGAAGAGTCGCCTACAGGAGGCTCGCCTCTAGGCATCGATCAGGTCGCGTTGTTCATGACCACTATTGGCGCGCTCGTAACCGAGAGACGGAACGTGCACGCGATAACGCCGAGGACCTTTCGGTCGGGGACTAGAGTGCTGCGAGAGCGCTGGTGAAAAAATCGATCTTGGCGCCTGCGTTGAGAACGAGACCTTGGAACGGCAGAGTGCCATTGATCTCGCCATGATAGAAGCCGGCCACAGTGGAAATATAAGTCCCCGGCGGCGGCGTGATGCCGGAAGAAAAGGAGTTCGACCGAGGCCATAGCTGCCGAAGGCGGATTCCGCGGCCTCAGCGCGTGAGGCCGCAGCCGACAATAGACAGGCAGCTAAAAGGAATGGCAGGCAGTGTGTGTGCGCATGCCGGCACCCATTGTTCTTGCCGGGGCTCGCGCCAGGAGAGTTCGGCGACCTATAAAGTGATTCGATCAAACCCAGTGTTGCGCTCGGAGCATCGGTGTGTGGCAGGCCGGCTGTCGACGGGCCTCCGGCCCAGTAACGCCACTTACTCTGGTGGCGTATAGGGGTCGGGCGTGCCCATCGCGATCAGAGGATGTTTCTTCACGCTCTCCTCGAATTCGGCGACCATCTTGAGGATCGGACCGACAACCCAGGTCCAGCATGTCGGCCCAGTCGCCGTTGCCAGTCTTACCCGCAAAGGCCGGATTGCGCAGCGCTGGAATGTGCGCCTGGGTCAGCGTGGCGTAGGCAAAGAAGGGCTTTGCCGCCTGGGTCTGCCGCTCCATGAACGAGATGGATCGTCGCGTGATCTCCGCGTCAATGAGGCGGCGCTGCTCGAGGTCATAAACCCTGAGCGCCCGGCTGTTCTCGCCCTTGCGGCCTTCCATGATCTGCTCCGGCGGCACCACACTTGGCGAGTAACCCGCTGAGCCGGGCCACATCGCCTCATCGCTGGTGCGGGGAATGCCATACCACTCATCGAAGCCCTGATCGTTGGGCAAGCGGCCATCCTCGCTGCCAAGGTGCCATTTGCCGTTTAGCGCCGTGGCGTAGCCTGCGGCCGCAAGCGACTTGGCCATCGTCACTTCCCATCGCGTCAGACCCTCGGGCACGCCACCAAACGGCACCGAATGCGTTCCCGAACGGATCGCATAGCGCCCAGTCAGAATACTGGATCGACTGGGCGTGCATTGCGCCTCCATGTTCATGTTGGTGAGACGCAAACCCTCGCTCGCGAGCTTGTCGATCCGAGGTGTCGGTGCGCCGCGCGTCACGCCCCCGCCGTAGACGCCCAACTCGCCGTAACCCAAGTTGTCGACGAGCATAAACAAGATGTTGGGTTTCGGGGTCTGCACCTGGGCGCCTGCTGGGGCAAGCGCGGACAGCACGCCCAGAGCAGCAGGAGCCGCACCCGCCCATTGGCACAGAGCTACCAGCTGCTTGCGCGCACGGCGTCGAGAATCGGAGCATCTCCTGACGCTCCGGAAAGTCCTCCGGAGCTCACTCGTTGCCGAACATGCCAGGGATTTGTAGCATCCTCGGGACAGTTGCTTGAGCCGCGGAGATCGCAATGGCGCAATTAGCTCGAGTTCGAACCTCCGTATTGGACATTGCCTACGAGCATAGCGGCGCTGCCAATGCTTTGCCGGTCGTGCTTCTGCACGGCTACCCCTACGATCCCAGAGCCTTCGATGAAGTCGTGGCTATCGTCCAGGCTGCGGGCTTCCGCACGATCGTTCCTTACCTGCGCGGATACGGCCCGACGCGCTTCCTGTCACCCGCTACGCTACGGTCTGGAGAGCAAGCAGCATTGGGCCAGGACTTACTGGAATTGCTCGATGCGCTCGAAATTCGACAAGCTGTGCTGGGCGGTTTTGATTGGGGCGGTCGCGCCGCCTGCGTGGTGGCGGCGCTCTGGCCAGAGCGCGTAAAAGGTCTCCTATCTTGCACTGGCTATCAGATCCAAGACATTGCCAATGCGGGCAATCCTGTTGATCCTGAGCAGGAGCAACGGTTCTGGTATCAGCACTATTTTCAAACGGAGCGGGGCCGGAACGGCCTGACCCAGATGCGTGACCAGCTCGGTCGGCTGTTATGGAAGCTTTGGTCGCCGACCTGGGCATTCGACGATGCAACTTATGCCCGAACCGCTGCGTCGTTCGAGAATCCGGACTTTGTGGACGTGGTCATTCATTCCTATCGCCATCGCATGGGCTCGGTAGCTGGCGACCCGCGCTATGCAGCAATAGAGGCGCAGCTGGCAAAATTACCTAAGATCGGCGTCCCGACCATCGTCATTCACGGCACTGCCGACGGGGTGAACCCGCATCCGAAATCCGAGGCCCACCAGCGCTTCTTCACCGCTCACTATGAGCGGCGGCTGTTCGAAAATGTCGGCCACAATCCCGCGCAAGAAAATCCGAAGGCCTTCGCCGAGGCGATTGTGGATCTCTCAAGGCGTCAATGATGCAACTTGCGTTTTACGAATAGTCCAAGCGTGCTCTGGGCAAAGGGGAGTTTGCTCTCGCCAGGCGCCTCAGATCTCGGTATTCGCGGCGATTTCGAGCGCATTATCGAGGTCTACCCGAGCGAACGGTGCCCGCGCTTCGAGTGGCCCGGCAAAACTGGAACGGCGCGGAAATTTTCACTGCAGCGGTAGATGAGCGTCGCTTTGGTTCGGCGCACAGAAGGCGTGGCGAACTTGCGTGGATCGAAACTTAATGCCGGCAACCCACCTTGATACCAGCCCGAGCCTACCCGCGCGGGCTGGCGCAGCCGCCATGCCCGTGATCCCCATCGACAGGCGCCTGCCGAAGGGTAACTATGCGCGTTGATGCGACCCTCAAATCGAACGTGCCTCGCCGGTATTTTACTGGTTTCGGCGGTTGGCGTGGTGAGACAACGCCCACGAGGTGAAGACGCGTGAGCCTGCGGCTGCGGTTAATCCTCTCTATTGGGCTTGCACTGCTCGCCAGCCTAGCGTTCGGCGGCACCATCGCGTTGTGGGAGGCTGGCCGTCAGGTCGAGACCGAAATGCGCTCGGCCATCGTGGTCGCCGAGCGGGTTGCGCAAGCCGCCGTCGCCGATTTAAGTCGAGGCGAGAACCAATACCAGCAACTTCAGCATCTCATCCGGCAATTTGATGACGACCGCCACGTCCAGGCCATGGTGGTCGATCGAAAGCATGAGGTCGTCCTCGCCTCAAGGCTCGCTTTCCCGAGCGCCCAAGTCCCCGATTGGTTCCGTCGCGCGCTGGATCGCGGGCCGGCAATCGCTGCAATCCAATTGCCCCCGACGTTTGATGCCTACGGCGCCTTCATGCTGAAGACCGATCCCAGCAACGAGCTCGCGGAAAAGTGGGGCAATATCGGCTTGGCCCTTGTGGTGCTGGTCGTCTTTTGCGCCTTCGTCCTGGGGCTCGTGTATTGGACATTGGCCATTGGGCTTCGGCCACTGCAGTCTCTTAATGCGGCTTTCGATCGTGTCGGGCGCGGTGACTACAGTCCGCGTGCTCCCGAGAGCGGTCCCGCCGAACTCGCGCTTCTTGCCCGTGAATTCAATCAGATGCTGATGCGCCTAACGGCCATGCAGCTGCAAAACGCCCGCCTGAACGAGCAACTGGCCAACGTCCAGGAAGAGGAACGCGCCGAGCTTGCCCGCGAGTTGCACGATGAGATCGGCCCATTCCTTTTCGCCGTCGGGCTGGATATTGCTACGATACGTCAGACGCTAAGCAAAAACGGCGATCTTTCGGCTCAACTCGAGCCGCGCCTTCAATCCGTGCGCGAAGCGCTTGCCCATATGCAAAAGCACCTCAAGATCATCCTTGGACGATTGCGGTCGACTGTGCTCCTCGATCTCGGTCTCGGCCACGCCATGGAGAAGCTGCTAGAGTTCTGGCGCGGACGGCATCCCAACGTTGTGTTCGATCTCAAGGTCATTCCGGAAAGCTTCGGAAATCTGTTGGATGAGGGCATCTATCGGATTGCTCAGGAAGGCGTGAGCAATGCCCTGCGTCACGGCAATCCCAGCAAGATTTGTATCAGCATCCGGCTCGCCGCCAATGGTGTCATAGAGGTCGAAATCATCGACGATGGCGGTGGAATGAAGACCGCCAGCGGACCTGTCGGTTTTGGCATTACGGGCATGCGAGAGCGCACGGCCTTGCTCGGAGGCACGATTTCCCTCGAGAACCGCCGCGACGGACACGGTGTGGTCGTCAGCGCGCGCATTCCCCACCCGCAGCCAACCGAGCTCGATGTCCGCAGCGAAAGCTTGGTTCGGACATGAATATTCTGCTCGTTGACGATCACGCCGTTGTGCGCGCGGGCCTGCGCCGGTTGCTTGCGACGGAGGTCAATGTCTCGATCCTGGAAGCGGAATCGAGCCAGGCGGCCCTCGAAGTCTGCCGCCGTGAGCGACCCGACCTCATTATACTTGACCTCAATCTCCCCGGTGCAAGCGGATTGGAGCTGCTCCGCCAGCTGCTGCAACTGGACAAGTCTGTGAAGATACTTGTTCTCAGCATGCATTCTGAGCCGGTCTATGCGGCGCGTGCATTGGAGGCTGGCGCGCGCGGCTATATCAGCAAGAGTGCGGCTGCGGAGGAATTCGTTGAGGCCGTGCGACAAGTCGGTCGCGGGCGGCATTACGTCGAACGCGAAATAGCCACCGAACTGGCGGTCGTGAAGTTTTCGGGAGGCGATCCGCTGGGCCAGCTGACCGCGCGGGAAATCGATATTTTACGTCTGCTCGGCGAAGGCAAAACTTACACGCAGATCGCCGCGGCACTAGGTATCTCATATAAAACCGTTGCCAACTTAACGAGTGTGATGAGAGCGAAGCTTGCGGTCGAGACCACTGCCGATCTTATCCGCCTGTCGGTCGAGAGCAGGAAAAGGTAGTGCCAATAGGGATAGGTTTCTTGTGGCTTTCGGCCGCCGTGGTCGCGGACGCCACGGACACTCCACCCGGACCCGTGCAAGGGAGGGGCGAAAAGCGGCGGCGCGCGCAAGTCGCCCACTCAGCCCGGCGACGCTTTGGTCGAAGTTGCCTCTTAGCCATGCCGCTTCTGCAATGAACTCAAGGCGAACCCTGTTCGGGAACTTTTCCTGGTTCTGATCGGGAACTCCATCCCGTGACAGGGCGCGCGGGGAGGATCAAGTTACCGTCTCCTTGCCGCGCGTGGCCTTGCGAGGACGTTGCGTGTGGCAAGGGGGGCATCCGGGACTACTCCTGTCACTCCAGTCCTTGAGTTTGGATGCCAAGACTCAGAGGCTCCGTGATTTTCTCTGCGGGGCCCTTTTTTACGGTGCGTCTCGTTATTGCGTCTGCACCGACGCCGTGAGGTCTGATGCGCCATTGCCGCTGTCGTTGATAAAGTGAGCCCGTAAAAGTAGCTCGGAACTGAGAAGCGTTGACTGGCTGAGCGAACGGAGGCTTGTGAAAAGCGACCATAACAAAGAGAAGGACGTCTGAGGCGCGGGTCGCATAGAATCTACCTCGGGGGAGGGGACATGCGTATTTCCATGCGGAGCCTGGCAGTTATTGCCAGCGGCCTCGCCTTAGCTGATCTGGCTTTGGCTCAGACGCAGGGGCCAAGCGAGGCCCAAGAGCCGTCTCCGTCGGCGGTCCCTTCACTGCCCCAAGTCGAGGTCATTGCCCCGAAGCCGAAGGCTGCAACACCGCCATCCGCGGCGGCACCGGCCGAGAAGAGCCCCACGCTTCCCAAGATCGAAGTCGTTGCGCCGCCGAAGAAGAAGGTCTCGCAGCCTCCGCCTCCCCCCAGCAAGGCGGCGCCGCCCCCAGCTCCGACGGTCGTCGATGTAGCAACCCCGCCTGCCGCCCCGGCCTGGGCAGGCGCCGCGGAGGTCCCGATGGCGCCGACCGGCGGCAGCGGCTGGCCGGTCGACAAAGTGCCCGCCGGCATCAGCGTCATCAACGCCACGCAGATCGAGCGTGTGGGCTCGCCGTCCATTACCGAGGCCATCAACACCTACGTTCCCAGCGCCACCATCAACGAGGCGCTTGGCAACGCGCTGGCCACCGACCTGCAATACCGTGGCTTCAGCGCTTCCCCGCTCAACGGCACGCCGCAAGGCCTCGCCATCTATCAGAACGGCGTGCGCCTCAACGAAGTGTTCGGCGATGCCATGAACTGGGACCTGATCCCACAGATCGCCATCGCCGACATCGTCATGATGAGCAACAACCCGGCCTATGGCCTCAACGCCTTGGGGGGCGCCGTCAACGTCATCATGAAGGACGGTTTCAGGTTCCAAGGGGCCACGGTCGACACGCGCTTTGGCTCCTTCGGGCACAAGGAGGTGGCGGCCGAGGCCGGTCAGAAGTGGGGCAACTGGGCGACCTACGTTGCCGGCGAGTGGATCGACGACAACGGCTGGCGCGACCTCTCGCCCGCCGAGGCCAAGCGAGTTTATGCCGACATTGGGGTCAAGGGATCGGGATCGGAGTTCCATCTCAGCTACACCTTCGCCGACACCTTCCTCGGCGTGGTGGGGCCGACACCGGTCGAGCTGATCGACGAGCGGCGCGCCAACGTGTTCACCTCGCCGCAGTCCTTCGACAACCGCATGCAGATGGTGAACCTGACGGGCTCCGTATCCGTTACCGATCAGCTGAAGGTCTCGGGCAATGCCTACTATCGTGGCTTCAAGCAGAAGCGCCCCGACGGCAACGTCTCCGAAGCGATCGCCTGCGATGCCGCCGGTCCAAACGCGGGATTGCTCTGCTTCGAGGAGCCCGACGACGTGCTGTTCGGCCGCCGCAACGGGGCTATCGTCAACGTGCCGATCACCAGCCTGCCCAACGGCGAGCAAACCGTTCTCGGCGGCAACGATCGCGTCACCGTCGACTCCTTCTCTTTTGGCGGTGCTCTGCAGGCGGTCAGCAAGGCGCACCTGTTCAACCGGCCCAATCAATTTTTGCTGGGCGGCAGCGTTGACCTTGGTCGCGCGCGGGTGAAGTCGCAGAGCGAACTCGGCGTCCTCGATCCCCGCACCCTCGCGATTTCCGGCCTTGGCATCATCATCGACCAGTCCCTCAACTCGGACCTCGACGCCGGCGATGTGGAGGTGACGCCGGTCGATCTCATCGCCCGCACCCAGTACTACGGTCTTTATTTCATGAACACGCTGGACGTGACGGACCGTTTGGCTGTGACCGTCGGCGGCCGCTACAACCTCGCCAACATCAAGCTCGAGGACCAACTCGGCGAGGCTCTCAACGGCGATCACACCTTCCAGCGTTTCAATCCTCTGATTGGCGCAACCTACAAGCTGGCGTCGGGTTTGTCGGTCTATGCCGGCTACTCCGAGTCAAATCGTGCGCCGACGCCGGCGGAGCTCGCCTGCGCCGATCCGCTGCGTCCCTGTCTGCTTGAGAACTTCCTGGTCTCCGATCCGCCCCTGAAGCAGGTCGTCGGCCGCACCGTAGAAGCCGGTCTCAGAGGCGACATTGCCGCGGGCTACGCCGGGCGCGATGCGCTGGGTGCTGCCCGCAGCAACACCATCGGTTGGAGCCTCGGGTATTTCCGCACACTCTTGAGCGACGACATCTTAACGGTGGCCAGTCCGATCCAGGGTCGGGGCTTTTTCATCAATGGCGGCGAAACCCTGCGCGAGGGCCTGGAGGCCGCGGTCAACTACCGCTCCGATCGCCTGTTCCTGTACGCGAGCTATGCGTTCGTGAACGCCACCTTCCGCAATGCCCTGGAAATTGCCTCGCCCGACGCCCCCGTCGGCGTTCCCTGCAGCTCGGTCGTGCCCAGCGATCCCGAGGACGAGGTGCCCAACTGTGCCAGGGTGCGACCAGGCGACCACCTTCCGGGTATCCCGAGCCACCGCTTCAAGGTTGGCTTCGACTACTGGGTCACGCCGCAGTGGCGTATCGGTGGCGACGTGATCGCGGTCTCAAACCAGTTCTTCCGCGGCGATGAGGGCAACGACGACCGGCCGCTGCCGGGCTATGCCGTCGTCAACCTGCGCACGGGCTACAAGGTCACCGACAATGTCGAGATCTATGGCCTGGCGAAGAACATCTTCAACACGGACTATGCCACCTTCGGCACCTACTTCGATGCCGAGGCCTTGCGCAACGTCGCCGGCGATCCGGTCGGCGTCGGGCGCAACGCCACGGTGCTTGAGAACCCGCGCACCATCACGCCGGCCGCACCGCTCATACTCTACGGTGGGGTCAAGGTGAAGTTCTGATGCTGCGCGGCATTCCTCTCAAACCACGGGGCCGACCATCTTCGTCCAAGCTCAGACCGGTCCGGCCGAGGCACAGCCGATGTCAGCCGATTGGTCAACGCGCAGGTCGCGGCGGCCATAAGGGAGCGGCCGAGGTCGTTGAGCCAGTTTGGCCGCTTCTTCGCCTTGGGCGTCGATGCTTCCCACATCGGCGCCCATAGCATCGGCGCCCCGCACCTTCAAGGACGTCCCACCTCAGACCGACGTGCCTTCACGGTGTCGCCGACGGCGGCGTGACTGGACCAAACGATAGCGTGCGTCCGACGTTGCCCTGGATTTCCGCCATGTCGCCGCTGAAATAGAAGGCATCGGGGGGCAGATCGTCGTATCGCCCGTCCAGAATATCGCGGCATGCCTGCAGCGAGCCTGCGAGCCCGACCGTCGTGCCGGGACGTTTGGTCCAGCGCTCGGCAACGAAGTACGGCTGAGTGAAATAGTTCTGCAGTTTTAACGCGCGCTCGAGCAGCAGTGCGTCGGCGCCGACCCCGGCGCGATCATCGGCCCACAATGCCGCGAGGGCCTGCCGTGCCTGCTCGGCGATCGCGGCGTGTTCAGCACCGAGGATAGGTGTCTCGAACAGTCGTGAGCGTGAGGTCACGACGTCGACGGCGGGATAGACCTTGGCGCGGGCAAGCTTGCGCGAGAAACGAATGACCACATCGAACGGCTCGAGGAGAGACAACTGGTCCGCTGTCCATGGTCCGTCGGCGGCGCGGAGAAAGAAATGCTGTACAGCGCCGCACGGAATATCGGCGAAGCCCTCCTCCTGCAACGAGCGCGAAAACGACCACCCCGGCGGTGCGTCTCGCCACAGGGGTGAAATGGTAAATAGTTTGATGCCGTCGGCGACGTTATTCAGCTTGTAAGTCAGCTCGTACAGGGTCACCGTGGGTCCGGTGTTTGCCTCGCCCGCCAGAATGGCGTTGCCGCCAACGACGAGCGGACACATGACGTCGATCACTTTGATGCCGGTTTCGAGCAATCTCGGGGACCCCGACGCGATCGGCGAGGGCCCTGCGAGTTGCGGCAGGACGCGCGCCAATTCACCGAGATTGACTGGGGTTTCGCTCTGGTTGCCGGAATTCAGCACGGTGCTGCCGGGCGACAGGGCGTCGGTCGGCGACAGCGCGATACAGCGCACGATACCGCCATTCGGCGGCTGGATCACCTGCAAGGCGACCGCGCGGCGGTTGGCCTCGTCGCTGACCGCAAGCTCGCTCAGAACCTCGGGCGGGGCGTTGGGATCGAACAGGGCCTCTGCCACAGCGCCGCGCGCCTCGATCAGACGGCCGATGCGGTTGGCAAAATCGTCGGGCAGCGCGTGAGCCTGAAATGTCTCATTCACCATGACGAGCATCCTTTCCTTCAGCTTTGAACGGGCGGCGTGCAGGCGATTGTTGACGGTCGCCACCGACAGGCCGAGAAAAACGGCGATGTCCTGATGCGAGCAGTCATGGATGAAGAACAGGGTTGCCGGCTCCCGCAGCCTGTCGGGAAGCCCTGCGATCGCTGCTAGCGCCAGCGCGGATCGCTGGCGCTGCTCCAGCCGGCGATCGGCCGGCAAGTCTTCTCCCGGCAGCTCCTCTGCTTCCGCGAGCGGCACCGTCGGCAGCGCCCTGTTTCGCAGCACCCGGAAGGCCTGATGCCGCACGATGCCGCGCAGCCAGCCCGGAAATGCTGCGGGATCGGCAAGCCCCGGTAGGGCCGACCACGCCGCCACAAAGGTCTCCTGCACAACATCCTCGGCCTGCTGGAAGTCGTGCACCAGGGCCAGGGCCAAACCGAAGGCAAAATGCTGGAATTGCCGCGTCAGGTCGACGAAGGCCTGAACGTCGCCGCCGCGTGCATCGCAGACCCGTTGCTCGTAGTCCATGTTCCGATCCCTCACATCCATAAAGTGCCAGGAATCGACTGTCGCCTTTAAGCTAAAACAGCATTTATGCCGCCCAAGGAGGCGCTGGCCGTCGGCGTAAGCGGAAAGTCGTGGGTGGGCGTCAGTGCCGCTGGCGGGGCCTGCACGGTGGCTAATCGTGCGAAGCCCGCGTTGCTTGCGACGCGGAAATCAATGTTCTGGGGCACTTGGCGGACGCACCGCGGGCGACAGCGAGATGTCGGTTTTTTGGGATCGAGGCGGCAGGTCCGGCACCCGAGATGTGGGCGTCGACTTTCACGCCGGGTGGCGGCGGGGCAGCACCTGCTCTGGCGATCGAGGCTTCCCCTCCACAGGACTGCGTCCGAGGGAGGGCTCTTCAGGCAACGTAGGTCGCGCCCGTCGCAAGATAGCCAGAACCATCGGAACATGCGCATGCTCCCATCGCGGATGATAATCGCCGCTTTGAGTACAAAGCCCCGAACTGGGCGCGACGTGCAAATCTTGGCGGCCGTCAAAAATCACTTTCCCATCTCGGCAAATTGGCAATTGGGCCCGGTCACACAATGGCCTGACTTGGCCAGCTAGCTACGCGGGGGCATGGGATCCTGTGACATGCGGGTCCACGCTGGGCGTGGAACACCCGACAAGCAAAAACCAGGAGGACACAATGCTCTTTTCAAAGATCGTCCTAGCCATGACGTGTGGCATTGCATTGACAACGTCCACGCTTGCGCACGAACCGGCTGCCGACTTTGAGTATTGGCCGGTTGCGCGCCACCTGCGCAGCGGGCAATTCCAGGCAGAGGTCTGGCGGCATGATCTTCGCGATGACTCCCGCGATTTGGCCTGGAGCAATCAAGAGGCCTTTGCCACACCAGCACTCGCAATGGCTGCCGCTTGCACCTCCGTGCAGCACAACTTTGACGCATCCTTCGCGTGTTCGCGCCTGGCGCAACAGGCGTCCGCTAGCGATAAAGCACCGGCGGACCAGGAAAGCGCCGTGGTCGGAAAGAAGCTGGCGGTCACTGCGGTTGAGAGCAAAGGCAGCCCGGTGCGGGAGCCGGTGTACCGCGACTCCAGCGAGAGGCACGCCTGGCTCAAAGATTTCTGGACCACTGGAGGTAAGTAACAAGGCAAATGCCGGAGGGCGGCGCGACCCGGGCATGAGCCACGGCCGCGCGGCGACGATACTGGCGGAGCAGCGGGCCACAAAGCGCTGGAAATCTTGCGGGGCGCGCGCGCGGCCTGCTATCATCGCCTGCCTCAAGGAGCGATCGCCCGACCATGCTCTGCGTGCCAAGCACCTCGCCTGGTTCGAGGTGCAGATCGCCGAGGCAAGCAAACGAACCGCGCCATAGCGCATACGCACCGCCCGTCATCCCTAGCGCCTCGTCTTACTGAGAAGGGGCCAGATCCGGAGGCCAGCGCGCGCGAGCAGAGGTTGTCAGCGCCGCCGTGCTAACGTGCCCGATAATCGATCGGGGGTCTTCGGACTAACGCGAGGTGCAGGACTTAAGCTCGCTCTCCTCGATGGAAAAGATTTTGCCGGTTTCGATCTGGATGTTGCGCACCACGCAGGTGCGGCCTTTGACATCGGTGAACTTGGCGTCGTACAGGCCGGGCTCGACGCCGGTGATGCGCAAGCGCTCGTCGTGATCGACGGTCCCGTCCTTGTCGTTCTTGCATTGGTTGGGACCGAACTGGGTCGTGCCCGCGGGCGCCAGGTAGAATTCGGAGATGGTGTCTCGCGTGAGGTTCCAGAAGCGGGTTGGGCGACCTTGCGCGAGCGCCACCGAGGATGTTGCCAGCAGCGCCAGAACCAGGAGGGCAAGTCTTGGCATGGTGCGCCTCTGCTCAATAAACCTCAAAGAATGCATGGGCTCGGGACCACGACGCTCGGAAACATCAATACCCTGACGAAGCGGCCGAAGCCAGAACACGAACAAAGAGGCGTCCGACCGTGACCTCGAGCCAGTCTCGTTTGCATCCATGCCATGTACCTGGAAGACGTTCTTGGCAAGATCCAAACCGATCGTGCTAATCTGCACGTGGACGGGAGCGGGCGCCGTCCGCTGCCTCGGATTGACGATGATCGAGGACTCCAGGGATGACGACCGCAGCGATTCCCCACGTGGGCGTCCGCGCGCAGACGGGAGGCAAGCTGATCTCGCGGCGATCGGCGCTCAGGGACGGCGCGATGGCGCTCGCCGTGCTCGCCGTGCCCACGCCGGGCCACGTTGCCCCAGCGTTCTTGCGGGTGTCGTCACTCCGCTCGGGGTCTTTGAGCTGGCTCCTCGATACCATCCGGGATCAACGCATTGACGCCAAGCTTGCGGTCAAGATCGACGTGGTCGACGTCGCGACCAGCCAGGCCGGTCCCGTTGCACTCTTGGCCGGCGATGTGGACGTCATTGTCAGCGATTGGATGTGGGCGCTGAGGCAGCGCTCGGAAGGGGAGGATTTGCTCTTTGCTCCCTATTCCTCGGCGCTTGGGGCCCTAATGGTTCCCGCCGGATCGCCGGTGCGAAGCCTGGCCGACCTTGCGGGAAGGCGCCTCGGGGTTGCCGGCGGCCCAATCGACAAGAGCTGGCTCCTGCTTAGAGCCTATTCCCGACGCACCATGGGCCGCGACATCGCCGATATTGCGCGTCCGGTGTTTGCGGCCGCGCCGCTATTGACCGAGGAGATCCGGAATGGCCGGATCGATGCGGTGCTCAACTTTTGGACGTTTGCGGCGAGGCTGCAGGGCAGCGGGTTTGTAAAGCTGCTCGATATGGCAGAGGTCTTGCAGGGGCTCGGCATCGAGCCGGCACCCACGCTTGTCGGCTTTGTCTTCAGGCAACGCTCGCTGACGGCCAAGCGAACGACGCTCGAAGCCTTCTTTACCGCGGTCGCCGACGGCAATACGGTGCTCGCGCAGTCTGACGCGGCCTGGGAGCGGCTGCGACCCCTGGTGCAGCCGGCCAATGACGCCGAGCTCGCCGCGATCCGAGCGTTCTATCGCGCCGGCATTCCGAAACCCTGGGGCGATGCTGAAACCCGGTCCGCCGAGCGGTTGTTCGATTTGCTGGCCCAATTGGGCGACAAGGAACTGGTCGGGCCGCGCACGCGCTTTGATAACAAGCTGTTCTATGGCGCAGGGTGACACGATCTTGGACAACGACGCTGGCCCCCTGGTTCGGCTCGGGTGGACGCTCGTTTCGATCGCGGCTCTGGCAGCGATCTGGCATCTGGCTTCAACCGCGCTGCAGAGCCGCCTGCTTCCCGGCCCGATCGAAGTGACATCGACCTTCCTCAACGAGCTCAAGGCCGGTGCGCTGGCGTGGCATCTCGGAGCCACGCTCGCGCGCGTCGCCGCAAGCTTCCTGCTGGCGGTGGTGATCGGCACCGCCATCGGTCTCGCCCTCGGGCGGCTCCGCCGGATCGACCGCTTTTTCGACAGCTGGCTTATTCTGTTCCTGAACCTGCCGGCGCTGGTGGTTATCATCCTGTGCTACGTCTGGTTCGGTCTGACCGAGGTGGCCGCCATCACCGCCGTTGCCATCAACAAGATTCCGAACTTCGCCGTCACCATGCGGGAGGGCGCGCGCAGCCTGTCAAAGGATCTGGCGGAGATGGCCGAGGTCTACCGGTTCGGTCGCTGGCGCACGCTCAGGCACGTGATGCTGCCACAGCTCGCGCCGTTCTTCATGGCCGCTGTGCGCTCCGGTCTGGCGCTGGTATGGAAGATCGTGCTGGTGGTTGAGCTGCTCGGGCGCTCGAACGGGGTCGGACATCAGCTTAACGTCGCCTTTCAACTCTTCGATGTATCCCTGATCCTGGCTTACGCCATTGCCTTCATCCTCGTGGTTCAGATGATCGAGGTTGGCATCCTGCAGCCGCTCGAGGTACGGGCTCAGCGATGGCGCCGCTGAACGCAGCCCTTGAGATTCGTATCGCGCGCAAGGCATATCCGGCCGCCGGCCGGCGCGGGCCGGTCCAGGTCTTCAAGGACATCGCGCTGTCGGTATCGGCCGGCGCGTTCGTGGCGATCACAGGCCCATCCGGCTGCGGTAAGACCACGCTGCTCAACATCGTCGCCGGGCTCGACCGCGATTTCGAGGGAAGCGTGGTCTTCGCCGCCAGCCGACCGCACCTCGCCTACGTTTTCCAGACGCCCCGTTTGCTGCCCTGGCGCACCGTGTCTGAGAACGTGGCGCTGGCGCTGCCGCCGGGCGATCCAAGGCTGGCGTCGGTTGCGGAGCTGCTCGTACGTGTCGGGCTCGGCGACGCGGCCGCCGCCTATCCTGAGCGTTTGTCGCTTGGCATGAGGAGGCGCGCCGCGCTGGCCCGTGCCTTCATATTGGATCCGGACGTCCTGCTGATGGACGAGCCCTTCGTCTCCCTCGACGAGGCGGCCGCCCAGGACCTGCGCGCCTTGCTGCGCAGACTGTGCGCCGGGCGGCTCGTCACCGTTTTATTCGTAACTCACAATACGATGGAGGCGGTCGCACTTGCGACCCGGGTTGTGCGGCTGTCGGCTGCGCCTGCAAGCATCCTCAAGGAGGTTGCCGTCGCGCTGCCCGAGGAGCTGCGGACAAGTGCGGATGCGATAGCCGCCGAGCACCGCCGGATCTTCGGCAGCAACGCCTGGGCGGGGGAAGCGCGGGAGGCTGGCGGCGACGGCCGCTAGTTGGCCTCGCGGCTGCTTCGGGGGGCGCGGCCCCGCGCGGTCGCGCCCAGTCAACGCGCGCGCCGGGTTGCCTCGAGGCGTCCGGCGCGGCACATCCCCCGTGCAAGGCAAAGTGCCAACACCGATGCGATCCGAGCGCGTGGTCGCTCGCGCTTTGTCTGACGCCAGTCGGCGAGCGCAAACAAAAACCAGCAAACGCAATTGTGTCGCGAACGCATTCTGCTATTGTAAAGGGGAGGGATGCGCGGGGCGCCCGCACGCAAACACTTTGAGGTCGGTGATGCCTGCGAGCCGATAGCGGCTCGACGACACCGGCAGCTGTAACAGGCTGATATTAGTAAGATCTTAGTAAGAGACGACAGCGTGGGAGGTCACGAACTCCATGTCGTCGGGGACGCGAGGCGCACCGAACTGTGGTCGCACTTCTTGCGGCATCGCAACTGCGAGCGATAGTGGGCCGCAGTCACCGGAACGTCGCGCCTGGTTGACTGGCGTCCTCGCGAGCGGCGTGGCCTTGTGCTCGCCGCTTCCCACCCTCGCCGATGATGCAAGAATGGCCCGCCCTCAGGAGGGTGACGCCTTTGTGTTCGCGACGGGCGACCGGGCCGGGACACCCATCAGCGCGCCGGATCTCGCTCTCGGCGGCCCGCCGGTGCTGGCGTGGCCGATAGATCCGGCGACGAAGACCATCCGCGATGGCTCGCGGCTCAACCAGGTTCTGCTTCTTCGGCTGGAGGTGTCGGGATTGGACGAGCCGACGCGCGCACGCGCCGCCGAGGGTGGCTTCGTCGCTTATTCCGCCTCATGCACGCACGCGCTATGTCCGGTCACCGGTTGGCGGGCCGAACGTCTCATCATCCATTGTCCTTGCCACAACTCGGAGTTCGATCCGAGTAACGGCGCCAAGGTTGTGTTCGGGCCGGCGCCGCGACCGCTGCCCGCCTTGCCGCTCAAGGCGGTCGACGGTGCTCCGGTCGCTGCCGGCAACTTCACGGGAAAGGTAGGTGGCGGCAACACGTAAAACGACGAGAGCGAGCTTGAACCGAAAAGCGAAGTGTCGATTTCAATCGCAAAACGGAGGAAGCGATGAGGGGCGCGCACGCAGGCTGGATTGGGTTGGCATTGTCCAGTTTCCTAGTTCCGATGGCAGCCCCCGCCCAGGGGGTCAAAGACTACGCTCCGGTGACCCAGCAGCGGCTAAGCAATCCGGAGGCCAGCAACTGGTTGCAATACCGGCGGACGTACGATGGGATGAATTACAGTCCGCTCGACAAGATCAACGCGACCAACGCCAAGAATCTGGCGCCGGTGTGGACATTCTCGACCGGGGTCAATGAAGGCCACCAAGCGCCGCCGATCGTGAACAACGGCGTGATGTTCATCACCACGCCGCAGGCGCAGGTGATCGCGCTCAACGCCAAGACCGGTGACCTGTTATGGCGTTACAAGCGGACGCTGCCGGAAGACCTGTTCCAGCTGCATCCGACCAACCGCGGCGTCGGTCTATGGGAGGACAAGGTCTACGTGGCGACGGTGGACGACTTCCTTGTCTGCCTCGATGCGGCGACCGGCAAGGAAGTCTGGGCGAAGCCGGTCGGCGACTACAAGAAAGGCCATTACCTGACGCTGGCGCCGCAGGTGATCAACGGCAAGATTATCGTTGGCACGTCGGGCGGCGAGATGGGCGTGCGCGGCTATATCGCCGCCTACGACGCCAAGACGGGAGAGCAGGCGTGGCTCACCTACACGATCCCGGGGCCAGGCGAGCCCGGTCATGATACCTGGAAAGACGAGGCCTGGAAGAGCGGCGGTGCCACCGCCTGGATGACGGGCAACTACGACCCCGCCACCCATACCGCTTATTGGGGCACCGGCAATCCCGCGCCGTGGCCAGGAGACCTGCATCCAGGCGACAATCTCTACACGGCCTCGGTCATCGGCCTGGACCCTGACACGGGCAAGATCAAGAACCATTTCCAGTATCGCCCAAACGATTCATGGGATTGGGACGAGGTCGATCCGCCGATCCTGATGGATCTTCAGAGCGGCGGGCGAACCATCAAGGCGCTCGTGCATCCGGGGCGCGATGGCTATCTTTGGACCCTCGAACGGACAGCGGAGAAGATCAACTTCGTTGCCGCGGCGCCCTACGTCCATCAAGACGTGTACGCCAAGGTCGACCCAAAAACGGGGCGCCCTGAATACAACGAGAAGACGACACCCAGGGCCAACAATGACGTCACGTTCTGCCCGTCACTCTGGGGCGGCAAGGATTGGCCATCGGCAGCCTACGATCCCAAGAACCGGCTGCTCATCATTCCGGCCAACGACAATATCTGCGGCCGGGTGGTCGGCGAGAAGAAGCCGCTCATCCAGGGGCAGCTGTGGTTGGGAGCGGAGGTCGAAAAGCTCGACCTGAGCCTGCCGACCAAGCCGAGCTACCTGGGCGAACTGCAGGCTTGGGATCTGGCCGGCAACAAGAAGGTGTGGTCCTACAAGTTCCCGAACCAACTGTTCGCCTCGGCAATGGCCACAGGTGGCGATCTGGTTTTCGTCGGCGGTACCAACGACCGTAACTTCCGGGCCTTCAACGCCAAGACCGGCGAGCTGCTCTGGGAGTTCAAGACGAACTCGGGGATTAGTGGTGGACCGTCGACCTACGAGGTCGATGGCACGCAGTATGTCGCCGTGCAGTCGGGCTGGGGGGTCGATGCTCAGCGCATCCAGGATGCCCTGTCGAAGCTCGGCATTGGCGTCATGCCGGATGTGCCGCAAGGCGGCGTCGTATGGGTCTTTGCGGTGAAGTGAAGCCGAGCAAGGACAGGGGTGCGGACCGGCGGAGCCGGTCCGCACCAGACCGATGATCCGCGCCGGCGCGGCAGCGTGTCAGCAATTAAACGGGGCACCGCCGGCGGGTCTTGGCGATCCGGTGAATTTCGGCTCGCCCACTCAAAGTTCCAGTGTGATCATGGCGAAAGCCGCAAACCGCTGACCACAGAGGACGTTCACGTCGCGTCTCGTCCGGCAAAACCGGGACGGACACCCAAGTGTCCACACGTCTCAAGTCCGCCAGCCGGAGACGATCGCCCAATCGGGTGGGGGTTGGGAGCACTCGGGTCCGAGTGCCCGCAAGCTTGCAGTCGCCTGCTTGAAGCGCCAACCTTCCAGCAAAGCGCCAGGTCTTGCGTCACGTAAACAACCGAAGGAGTGTCAGGGATGGACATCAAACGCGCCGGTTCGCAGGCCTCCAGGAAAGGCCCGCCCGATTGGTTCACGGGAACGGTCCGCATCGATCCACTTTTTCAGGCCAGCGCTCCGGCGCGGACCGCTGGCGCAAGCGTTACATTTGAGCCCGGCGCCCGCACGGCTTGGCACACGCATCCGCTTGGTCAGACGCTGATCGTCACTGCCGGCTACGGTTGGGTGCAGCGTGATGGCGGGCCGATTGAAGACGTTCGGCCGGGCGATGTGGTTTGGTTTCCCCCAGGCGAAAAACACTGGCACGGCGCTTCGCCCACGACCGCAATGACGCATGTCGCAATTCAAGAAGGTCTGGACGGCAAGGTCGTAGAATGGATGGAGAAGGTCAGCGACGAGCAATACAAGCGCTAGCTCCCCACCGACAATGCGTGCCGCGGCGACGGCGGTGCCAAAAATTGGCGGGTGGCCCGAGGCGAGGGAACGTCCGCAGGATCCGGCCGCGGTACCTGAAGCTGACCGCCTTGTCCCGGTCCTGTTCACCGTGGGTTCAGTCGCCTGGGTCGACACTTCCTGGCAGCTGGGGATGCAAAGGCCCAATTGCTCAGGAGGCGTTCATGACCCGAGGTGTTGTCGTTGCGTCGATGCTCGTGATGGGTGGGATGCTTATCGGTGGCCAACCCGCTGCCGCAGCTCCCGGGGTTCCCGCGGACCAAGCGTTCAGGAGCGAAGTCGGCGTGCAGCAGATTCAGTATCGTTATTGCCGCGGTTGGCATCGCGAGTGTAGCTACCGCTGGGGTTACGGTTGGCTCTATCGGCGGTGTATGCGGCGGCACGGCTGCTGAGCCCCTTCTCGCGGCCGGCCTCTACCGGGGAGCCCGCAAACTTTTCTGCGCCTCCCGGGCACGTTTGACTGGGGCCGCACTCAACGGCCCCTGTCCACCTTCTGTCGCTCGGCTCATCGGGCCGATCCACCGGCGCATCGGCCCTTGTCGCCTCACGTCCCCAGTTGCCGGCACCTGCCGGCCACCTCCTGTGCAAAATTGCCGCTCTCGGCCCAGTTTTTCGCCGCCGTCGGGCTCGAACAGAAGCAGATACCTTGTCCCGATTCAAAGCATGCGATTAGGTGTTGGGCGGGGCTTCACTCTGCTGCGCCGCGTGGCGTGAGGAGGAACGGTTCGAGGGGAACTATGAAACTTGCTCAGACAGCATCGCTCTGCTTCCTGATCGCGGGGACCGGCGTGACGTGGGGGGCATCTCAGGCACGCGCGCAGGACCCGTGGACGGGCGGTGCCCCGGTTTTCCAGAGCGAAGTTGATGAGCGCGAACGTCAACTCAAGGCGCAGCGCGCCGAAACCCGCAAGACCTATAATGTCGTCTACCCCAAGTTTATGGACGGCGGAGAAAAACCCAACATCACACCGGAGAAGCCACCGGTGGTTTATCTGGAAAAGAATGAACCGCAGGGCATGATCATCGTCGATACCGGCGGGCGCAAGCTCTATTATGTGCTGTCGGGCAAGCGGGCCTACGCTTATCCAATTTCTGTGGGACGCGACGGCTTCACCTGGACGGGAACCGAGCGGATCAGTCGTATCGCATCCTGGCCATCGTGGACGCCGCCGCCCGAAATGCGCCAGCGCCAGTCGGGGCTACCCATCACCGTATCGGGCGGCCTCATCAATCCGCTTGGAGCGAAGGCGCTCTACCTCGGCAATACGATCTACCGCATTCACGGGACGAACAATGAGCGTTCAATCGGCCGGGCGTCGTCATCGGGATGCTTCCGCATGATGAACGAGCACGTGACCCATCTCGCGACGCTTGCCCGCGTCGGGACAACGGTGCGTGTCGTCTCGAGTTATTCCGGCGTGAGCACCTCGGCCCCGCTGTCCTCCGTGTTCTCAGTTTTCGGCTTCGGCGCTGCCGATAGCCCGAAAAAGGCCAAGACCAACTAACGTCTGCCGGTTCGCCGTTGCGGCCTGCTTTGTCAGCCTGCGCGCATTGGTTTGCGACCGCGCTGGCGCGCATCGGCGGCAAACAAGAACAGCCCTGACCTCGAGATGGGGCAGCAGCGCTTGGCAGAAGTCATGATCGAGCGGCGGACGGCAAACCACAGAGCGGGACGACGTTGGGGCCCCGACATTCAAAAATCGAAAGTACCGTTCGTTAGCTCGGTATCGAGGTCGATGCCCAGGAAGCGAGCGGCGAAGATTGACGGCCGATCGTTGGAGGGCTTCAAAACGTGAGGGTAACCTGCCGGCGGGCCCGCGCGAAATCAAGCCAATGCCGGTCGGCTTCTTTGGGCCGCATGCCGCTGCCAGGCGGTGGAAGCGGCACAGCCGCGGCGCCCCCTTGGCTCATTCCGTTGCATCGAAATCGTCCTCCCTGGTGTCCAGCATCCCGGCCAGCGTGTTGAGGCCGGTATCGAGCTGATCCATCGTCGGGGCCGCCAGCGCTAGCCTGACCGCGTTTGGCGCATGGCCGGGGATTACGGCGAAGGTCGTCGAGGGCGTCAAGGCAATGTCGCGCTTGGCCGCCGCGGCAACGAAAGTCTGCGAGCGCCAGTGCGTAGGCAGCGTCAACCATAGATGATAGGATTTTTCGTTGGCCTGGATTTCGAAGCCCGAAAGACGCTCGGACGCCAGCTTTTGCCGCGCGCGTGCATCGAGGCGCTTCAGTCTTGTAAGCTCGGCAACGGTACCGTCGGCCAGCATCCGCTGCGCAGCCGCAAAAGCATAGCCTGCTGCGGTCCATCCGCCCGAACGTACCGAGGCCATCACGCTTTCACGCAGCCTCTGCGGCGGCACGATGATGCCCAGCGCCAGGCCCGGCGCGACCTTCTTGGAGAGACTGTCGATCACGATGCAGGTGTCGGGCGCGAGTGCGGCAAGCGGCGGCTCATTGTCGAGGAAGGCATAGACATTGTCCTCGATGATCGGAAGATTGAGCTTTTCGACAACGCGCAGGAGATCGGCCCGCCGAGCCGAGCTCATCGTCATGCCTAACGGATTCTGGATCACCGGCTGAAGGTAGATGGCCGAGAGATGCGCCTCGCTGTGCGCCTTTTGCACCGCGTCGGGCCGCACGCCGCGTTCGTCCATCGCCAGCGGCAGCAGCGAGATACCGAGCCTGGCGGCGATGCCCTTGATGAAAGGATAGGTCAACGCCTCCACGGCGCAGCGGCCGCCCGTGGGAACGACTGCGGCCAGCGCGGCGGCAATGCTCTGCCGTCCGTTGCCGGTAAACACAAGCTGTTCGGGGGCGGGCGACCAGGCGCCCTGCGATAGATGCGCGGCCGCGACGCTTCGGACCGCCGGCGTTCCGCCAGTGGTCGCCTGCCGCAAAGCGGCATCGAGCGCGGCAGGTTTCTCCAAGCCGTTCAGGCTTTTTGCGATCAGCGCCGCCTGCTCGGGAAGCATCGGATAATTGAACTCGAGGTCGATGCGGATGCCGCGGGGCTCGCCTGGCGCCGCCGCGCCGCGCCTGGCATCGCCCGAGATGAAGGTGCCCCTGCCGACTTCGCCGACGACCAGCCCGCGGCGCAACAGCTCGGCGTAGACACGGCTTGCCGTCGAGACGGCGATCTTGCGCTGATAGGCAAAATTGCGCTGCGGCGGCAGGCGGTCGCCCGGCCTGAGCGCGCCCCCGGCTATTTCCGCGGCGATCGTATCCGCCAGCCTCAAATACTCGGACTTCGACATTTATTGCACCGAGAGCAATGTTTCACTTGCGCAGGCACTTGTATCGGAGCATTTTGAGGACATCAAGCAGATTGTACCGAGAACTGCTAAGGGTTCTGCGGTCGATGAGCACGCGCCCCGCTTTGGGAGCGCTGGCGCCGACGGCATCGCATGGCCCGGAGCACGGATTGGAGACCAGGACATGTCGGCAACCCTTGCAACCATCGTCTGGCCTGCGGTCAGCAAGCGACTAGGCGCATGGTCGCGGCGGCTCGGCGCCCACTGTGACGCCGTCGCGGCCTATTTCATCCGTCGCGCCGCCATTGCAAGCCTGCACGAGCTCGACGATCGCGCACTGCGGGACATTGGCCTCGCGCGTTCCCAGATCGAAGCGGCGGTCTACGGCTGCATCACTGTTTCCGACCAGGCGAAGCGGTGATGCTGGCCTCGGCGGCGATGGGCCAACGCTCAGACCGACGCCGGCGCGCGTCAACTGCGGATGTCGGCACATGCAGCTGACGGTTGCCACGATCCTGGTCGCCTTTGCCGGCGTATTCCTGATCTGCTTCATGAAGGGAGCGTTCGGCGGCGGCTTCTCCATCGTCGGCATTCCGCTGTTGTCGATGGTGATGGACCCGGTTACTGCCGGCGGTCTGCTCGCCCCCTTATTTATCGCGATGGATCTGTTCGCGCTGCGCTACTGGAAGCCCTCGACCTGGTCGAAGCCGGACCTGGTGGTGCTGTTACCGGGGCTCGTGCTCGGCATCGGCTTCGGCTATCTGCTGTTCCGCTTCCTCGACCACCGCGCCATTGCGATCGTGATGGCGGCCATCACCCTGATTTTTGTCGGCCTATGGCTGGTGGCGGGCGCAGAGGTGACGATGCGTCGCCGTTCGACGCCGAAGGCGATCACTGCCGGTCTTGCCTCGGGACTCACCACCATGGTGGCGCACTCGGGCGGACCGCCGCTTGCAATGTATTTGCTGCCCCTTGGCCTCAGCAAGGAACTCTACGCGGGAACGACGAGCCTATTCTTCACGGTCGGCAACGCGACCAAGGCGATGCCCTGGCTGTTGCTGGTAAAGCCGACCGCCGAGGTCTGGACTTTGATGGCGGTATGCCTGTTCGCCATTCCCACCGGCGTCTGGCTGGGCTGGCGGCTGCACGGCAGGTTGCACCAGCGTCAGATTTATCGGGCCTGCTACGGGTTGCTGGTGGTGACGGCGTTCAAGCTATTATGGGACGGCGTTGCCGGCTATCTGGCGTGAATTCGCACGGCGAATGACGCCATGGGTCAAGAGCGTGGCGCGGTAACCGCTTGCCGGAAGCAGTGGCCTGAAACCTGTGAAATCCCGGTGTCGAGTTGCGCCGCTAGAGTGTGACGCCGGCGCCCATGGCCCGCTTTAGTGCGCCTGAGCGCCTGTCGCCTCGATGGGGTTGCTCGGGGTCCCTTGTCACTTGAAATCGGGATTCGAACCGATTGCTTTGTTCACGCCTCGATGGCACGGCCTGAAGCGCTTACAGCGGGGACGAAAGTGCACGTGTTTCGGCTTGGCAGGCGCCTCACTGTGGGTTCCTGCCGACGGCCGGCAAGCCCCAGATGAGCTACTTGGTGTCATGTCATGCGCAGCAATCCAACCGTTTGTTCTGTGAGCCTCCGCAAAAGGTCTGCTCTACCGCCGAATGCAACGGTCCGAGCTACGATCCGCAGACGACGCTCGTCCTCACCGGTGAGGACGATTGAAGCGACAGGTCACGCCAAAGGATCTCGATCAATTGAGCAAGGTGGAACGCGGGCAGCCATGGGTCGCAATGGCGACCTGGAATCCCAAGTCTGGCTGTTTGGCAAAGCAGGCCCGACGGCGGAACAGTGGACGGGTTGGGTCTACGCCGTCGGCGACCGATACCGGCGCGTGGACGTGGCACTTGAAATCTAACGACCCGATCCATCGGGGATGACACGTCCATGCCTAACAGGCTCAAAAGCCACTCTCTCGAACAACGACCGCCGTTCGGAAGAGTTGCCCTCGTGTTGCAGGGTGGCGGCGCCCTCGGCTCCTACCAGGCGGGCGTCTATCAAGCGCTTGCTGAGGCAAACCTGCATCCCGACTGGGTAGCCGGCATTTCGATCGGCTCGGTGAACGCGGCCTTGATCGCCGGAAATTCGCCGGAGAAGCGCGTCGAGAAATTGCGGGAGTTCTGGGAAGACGTCAGCGCGCCTGTGCTTGGACCATTCGGGGTCAATGATGACCCCTCAATCAAGATTACGGACCCCTCGGCTCATCGCTTTGTAAATCAAACGCACGCACTTCTGACCCTTCTCTATGGCGCGCCTCAATTCTTTACCCCCCGGGTGCCGACGCCCTTCCTGTTCCCTCCGTCCAGTCCTAATACGCTCAGCTATTACAGTGTCGCCCCATTGAAGGCCACGCTCGAACGGCTAGTGGATTTTGACCGGATCAACGCCGGCAGCATGCGTTTCAGTGCTGGCGCAACGAATGTGCGGACCGGAAATCTCATCTGTTTCGACAGCACGACCCATCGCATCGGCCCGGATCATGTCATAGCGAGCGGTTCCCTTCCGCCCGGATTCCCGATCACCGAGATCGACGGCGAGTACTATTGGGATGGCGGCTGCGTTTCCAACACGCCGCTGCAATGGGTATTCGAGGCGAGGCCGAGCCTGGACACGCTCGCCTTCCAGGTCGACCTGTGGGGCGCTGTAGGAGAGGTGCCACGCGATTTCATCCACGCCGCTGTGCGCGAGAAGGAAATTCGCTTTTCCAGCCGCACCCTGGCAATGACCGATCAGTACAAAAATACGCAGAAGGCTCGCGTAGCCCTGGCAGAGCTTCTCAAGCACCTTCCCGCTGAGCTGCGAAATCATCCGGAAGCAAAGTTACTGGCGCAGCAGGCTGATGAAAAAGTCTGCAATATCGTTCACTTGATCTACCACAGCCAACGCTACGAAGGATTTTCGAAGGATTTTGAGTTCTCCCGCCGAACAATGGTGGAGCACTGGCAGGCGGGTTTCGAGGATGCCGTTCGCAGCCTCAGTCACCCCGAGGTCCTACAACGCCCAGATAGGCTGGAAGGTGTTCGCACCTTCGATTGGTCAAAGAAAGCACCGGATGCATGAGTGGAGCGGGACTGTACTGCGAGGACAGGAAAGGTCTATGGCAGCGGCCATAGTCGCCTTGATCGTCCAGCGGGACACCATCATCGCCAAGGTTTTGCTTGGCCGCTTGCGGGCATTGATCTTTCCCGGCACTCGGTCGGCTGGCGATGTTCGGCCTTTACCGTCGGACGCGCTCGTCGGCGAGAGCAAATACCGCTGATACTCAAGGAGGCCTCAATGAGGAACAAGATCCTTATCATCCTTGGTGTGTTGGTCGTAATCGGCGCAATAGCGGGCGGGATTGCCTATGCGAACCTCGATACGACCATCAAGCTTGCCAGCATGGCAGTCAATTACGTCAAGTACCTGAAGGCCCCGGCGGGTACGACGGTTACGGAACTTGCGCCGGGCTACAAAGTCGCGGCGCTCGCGCTCTCACCGGCCGACACACGTTTGCCGCACGGTGGCACCGAAGACTGGCCGAGCTACAACCGCACACTTACCTCAGAGCGCTTCGCGCAGATTAGCCAGATCAATGCATCGAACGTAAACAGATTAAAGGTTTTGTGCACCTATGACACAGGCGAATATACAGGCTTCAACAGCGGCTTGATCGCGGTGAACGACGCCCTAATTTTCACGACCCAATTCGATATCTTCTCGATTGATGCAGCAACTTGCCAGCAGAACTGGCGTACAAGCGAAGATTACAAACCGGCCACGCCGCAACCCGTCAGCCGCGGCGCTGCTTACATGGACGGCCTGTTGTTTCGGGGCTCCGGAGACGGCCGCGTCCTGGCTTATGACTTCAAAACCGGAAAGCGCGTTTGGGAGACGAAAATTGCCGATACGAAGCGTGGCGAGACGACGCCGTCGGCGCCGATCGCTTGGGACGGCCTCGTGTTCATCGGCAATGCCGGTTCAGATATCAAGGGCGGGAAAGGCCGCATGTACGCGCTCGAGGCGAAAAGCGGCAAAATCGCCTGGGAATTTTACATGGTGCCCAGCACCGATGACGACGTCGCTCGCGGGCCAATAGGCCAGTCGCCGCTTGACATGTCGACGTGGAAAATTGCGCCGGGGATACCCATCACGGGAGGCGGAACGTGGACGTCTTACACGCTGGATCCCGCAACGGGCCTCCTCTATGTACCCGTGGGCAATCCCGGGCCCGATTTCGCGCCCGACCTCCGCGAGGGCGCCAATCTATTCACCGGTTCGGTTCTCGTGCTGGATGCCAAAACCGGGGCCTACAAAAACCATTTCAAGCTCGTGCCGATTGACTGGCACGACTGGGACGTGTCCAACACGCCCACGCTGATCCATACGCAGGGCGGCAAACATCTGCTGGCAGTCGCACCCAAGGACGGACATCTCTATGGCATCGATCTAGCCACCAATGCCGTGCTCTACCGCACCCCGGTGACGAGAATGAAGGATGCAGATGTCCCCTTCTCGGTCGGTAAGCCTGTGCATTTCTGCCCAGGTTCCACGGGCGGGGGAGAATGGAACGGGGCTGCCTACGATCCGCAGACCAACTTTATTTTTACCGGCCAGGTTGATTGGTGCACGACGGTGACCTTGCAGACCAAAAAACAAATGCAGGAGACTGCAGTCGGCAAGCCATGGAGCGGCGAGGCAAGCATCAACCCCTATAACGTCTGGGGCAAGCCCGACCCGTTCGGAGATTGGGCCGGATGGGTCTACGCAGTCGATGCTGACACGGGCGCCTGGAAGTGGAGGCTGAAATCCAACTATCCGATCCAAAGCGGTATGACCCCAACCGCCGGAGGCATAGTGTTTTTCGGCGATATGGGCGGCAACTTCTATGTGCTGGATGCCGCCAATGGCCAGAAACTGTGGGGCCAGAAGATCGGCGGCGCGATCGCGGGTGGCGTCATCACCTACACGGTGAATGGAACCCAGAAAATTGCTGTCGCCACCGGACTTACAGAGATTCTGTGGCCGACGGAGATTACGACGGCAAAGGTCTCAATCTTGGGCCTCGACGCCGCCGCCACGAACCAATGAGGAATTTAGGCTTGGGGTACCACCTCCTCGGCAGAACGCATAGCACGGGCTGCCTCGGGTCTCGGTTGAGCTGCCCCATGATCGCCAACCTCGCCGCCGTGGCTCAACTACTCGCTTCCACTCATCAATGGCGTGGAGGTGACGGCCAAGTCCTCGGGCTGTTGTCGGGCGCAGAGGTCCTGCTCTGTGCATGACAGGGAGGACCTAATTGGCAGTTTTAAGGGTCGGCGCGAGGGGTTTTTTCTCGAATCCGGCGCCGGCCGCGATCGCATCGCGGCCATTGCTCCAATTTGTTTGACGCGCCCAAGTGTGATTGTCAGCGTGGCATCAACACCGAAGTTACGTCATCTCGGAACCGCGGCTGAGATCATCTCGGAATGCCCGAGCGACTTCGTCGCAATCCGCGGCTGACCACGGCGAGGCGTTGTCAGCCTTGGCCAGTTACCCCTAGGCTTTGTGCGTCGTCCCGGTGATGCTATTTCGAAGCTCGATTGGGCTAGCGATGGTGCGGAGCGTCTCGAAGCCCTCACCGGTACCAAGGATCTTCACATCGCCATAGTCGAGTATGCGTCCGAGGATTGATTGATCGATCTGGACGCTCTCGACCTTATCCATGTGCATCTCGTTGGTCTGCCGCCGAATAAGACCTTTCTTGTAGATGACCCGCCGGTCGGTAACTGCGATCTCGGTGACCCACCACTGGAACCATTGCTGGAGCAGGAGAACGACCGCAACGAGCGCAAGGGCGTAAGCCGCGTAGCGCCAAATTCCCGGTAGGAAGCGCGTGTCGCTGAGCCAGTAAGCGACCACTGCAAGGAGTGCAGCCACAACGCCCGGCCAGTACACTATCCAATGAATAGACGAGATATGCCGGACCCGCTCACCGGGCTGCAAGACGCTTTGAACGTAGCTCATGATAATTAATCTTGTTCTCGGCCGAGCCGCGTGTTGCGTCGCGCGCGCGAAGGGTGGCCCTTCGGGAAAAGCCGCCCTTTCTACGGGCAGGTTCCTTGCAGCCTGCTACGATGCGGCGGGCAGCTCAAGAGGTTCACGCAATAAGCGTAAAAAAAACACCCCCTCAGAGTGTCGGGGCGCGCGTTAGTGTGCGCCGCTCGCGAATTGTCGGTGCGCTTGGTGCGACACCGTACAAACCATCAGGACAACACCCTAGACAGGAACAAAAAGGATCCGCCTCCAATCAGACTATGCGTGACCCCTGACAGTTGACTGAAGTTAGGGCCCTGTCCGGCGTCGTGACTAGTGGGACTAACTCTGCCTACAGACCTTTTTCTATTGCGCGTCCTGGTTCATTGGTAGTGCTCACTTCTTGTGCGCGTGACATGATAGTGGGAGTTGATGCCCTGAAAGGAGAACGCGCAAATGCGCCGAGTGATCTTGTTGGCCCTGTTCGTCGCCGTGCCACTTTTGGCGCTAGCTTCTCAACCAGCGTCGGCGTGTTGGGGCTGGGGGTCCCGATCTGCTAGTTACGGTTACTCCTCTTATCGGCCCGCCTACGGCTACGGCTACGGCTATCGGCCGCGCTATGCTTATGCCGGATGGGGCTGGGGTGGCCGGGGGTGGCGACGCGGGTGGCGCCGGTGGTAGCGGCGGCGGCGTGATCTGGTATCCGGTGAGTTAGAGGGCGGAGGACACCGTTCGCTGCCCTCGTGGCCATGAAGGTGGTGTCGAGCGGGTCTCAAGCTTAGGACGTGAAGGTTGCCGGATCGGCGCACGCCGTTCAGGCGACGAACCCCTATGTCATCAGGTGCTCCGCACCTTATGTTCCTCGGGTTAGGTCGACAAAGGGTGCCGCCTTTGCCTTCACCGTTGCCCTTGCGTTGAGCCGCTCGGAGGAGCGCAAGGCGTCGAACTACGCGTCCCTCCGTCAAACGCGCATCGATCATTGCCGGACCTTTAGCGGCGCATTGAGTGCATGAAGCTCACTGATGTAGCCGACGGGATACTGCGCCGTTAGCAACGGAGTTCGAAGCCCAACCGACCTTGCAATCTCGTTGACGAAAGCGTTGCAGTTGTGAATGACAAGCTCGTATTGCGTCCAAGTCCTGCTAAGTGCCCGAACCTTGCTCACGAGCCGGAGATACATTGGTTCGTTGATAGCAATTCGAAAGCGAGCATCGGCTCGTCGTAACAGATCTGAGCGGGTGGCACCAACGATGCCTGAGACCGGCAGACCAAACTTGCTCCAATAGTCATCATCCGCACTCTTCGGCATGAAGCCGACGACGACGGTTTGGTGTCCGTGACCACCCGCATCGACGGTGCCAAGGGCGATATAAGAGTGACCAAATCCACCGACCTCGTTTCGCGCCCGGAATTCTAAATAGAATGATTTTGCATCGGCGGTGGTCGCAACGATGCGAGGCGGATACGTGGCTTCGTAGGTACTATTGCCGGCCTCGACACCTGTGACCAAAAGCAACGACAGGCTTCCAAAGAACCAAGCCCTTGCGAGGAAGCGCGCCATGCCAATCGCCTGGCCGTCGAGTTTCAGTCCACCTGCCCGACCTCAATACCTGATTCGTTCTTCCTCGGCTCCAACGCGTCTAACCGCGGGTATCGCGCGGCGATCACATGAGAAGCCAACTCACGGCGCTCGGACAAGGCGTGGATCAGCATCTCGAAAATGCATACCTGCAACCCTCACAAGCGATCATCGACAGCCTGCCCGAGCGCAACGCCGCGCGCGACGGGCGCTGGAGTATGTTAGCGAGTGGCGCCGCGCGCACCGGCGTCGGCGTTGCGGAAGGTGTCGGCGGCGCCGTCGTGGGCAAGACCTTGGGGGGCTTCCTGAACCTTGGGGACGGGGACCAGCCGCGCGCCGAGACGCAGGCTCAATTGCAGGCAGTGCGGGAGCGGGCTCAGCGAGCCCAAAAGGCGGCAGCTGCACGGGCGCGCAATTAGGCGGTCAACTGGGTGCACTCTTGCGGCGCACATCGCGGGCACGCAGTCGCTCCAGCACGCTTACGCCGGGCTTTTTCTTTGAACGAGGATAAGAACTCCGAGAGATTGCTCGCTCGCCAAGATCGGCTGGTCTGCGTCACCACAAAAAAACTTGTAATCGGATCCTTATGCTCCCGTCGCAATAAAGCGGCAGCCTCGTGAGGGCGCCCGCCTTTGCCACTGGTTGCGCGAGAGCGGTATCCTGCGGCGACAGGTGTGTCTCTCGGCAATTAGGGCGCCTCGAACCTCCGATGCCTCATCCGTGTCAAACATTCGACCCAAATCGTCGGTTGTATCGACTTTGGGGCGGGCTCAAATGAGGGGCTTACGGCAATGAGAAAGATTATTGGCGCTGCTCTTATCGTCCTCGCCCTTGCCGGGTGCTCGCCCGGTAATCTCGCCGGGGACAGCGACTGGGCCCGAGGCTATTTCAAAGTCGCCGACAAAGAACAGCGCGCGAACTAATGCATCGGTGATTGAGTTGCGCTGCGTCGCCCTACCTTATCGGGGCCTCGCGCAGCGCCTCATCGCGCACGGGGTGCGCGTCTGCTTCAGGTGCACACGTCTCGGGGATCTGTCATCTCGGGCGTTCGTGACGGTGTGAGGTGCCTTATCTCGTTGGGGCAGCACAAAGCCCCAGCTCATAAGAACCGCCTCACGTCGGCGCGCTCCACGAGCAGGCCGTCCACGAGGTCGGTCATCTCAGCGAGATGCGACGCGGGCTTCCGGTGGACTGGCGCCGCGTGCACTCGCTTTCTTCGCAGCCGTCCGCATGGCGAGACGCGGTTGCGTGTTCGGCCGGGACCGCACGCCGGTTCGCCGGCAATAGGTCGGTATCCCCGCCTTCCCCTTGCGCTGAACCGGGCGCCGCCTTGTGACCGCCGGACAGCCGGTGAGATCCCTGCGGGCGGCACGTGCCTAAACGGTCGGCAGCAGTATGTGGGCAGCGTTTGCCGATTTTAGCTTCCTTGCATGTCTGCGCTTGGTCCCGGCGGGCTCGCCCGTGACTGCTCGGCAATATGCGTGCCCCACCTTGAGGTCCGCTGGGCCCTTTGCGCGGAACGCGACAAGCCCGGAAAAACCTTATTTCATTTGAATTTTTTTGCAGGAGCGAGGCCTACACCGACTATCTCGAACAAAGCGATAGATCAGCGAAAATCGTGCAAAAACCTGGAGCTGACAAGCCCGCGCGACGCCCCGTGGACCAACGGAAAGCTTGTCGGCGCCAATAGGGCGCTGCCCTCTCGAAAATGAGGATAACGCCGGATGCTTCCGCTCGGCGTCCTCAACTACCCTCCGTCTTGGTGAGCTTGTCGTGTCTCCCGTCGGGGACGCGGATGCTCGATCTGCGCTTTTTTTGAGGAGATCCCAGGATGGCTGACAGGCCAACCCTTCGCAAGCACGCCACGGCTTGCGCACTTTCTGCCGTACTCAGTGTTGGCGCCATGGCGGTTCAGTCGAGCCCTGTTGCTGCCCAAGCCAAACCCATGAGTGAGCAGGAGGCCCAGGGCATCGCTACCGAGGCCTACCTTTACTTTTACCCGCTCGTGAGCATGGACCTAACCCGCAGGCAAATGACCAACGTGCCGGCCGGCGAGAAACCGGGCTTTGGCCCTGCCAACACGTTCAACAACGTTCCGAGCTATCCCTCCGCCACCGACAAAGTGGTCGTACGTCCCAACTTCGACACGCTCTATTCATCCGCCTGGCTGGACCTCAGCAAGGAGCCCGTCGTGGTCTCCGTGCCCGACACCCGCGGGCGCTACTACCTGCTGCCGATGCTCGACATGTGGACGAACGTATTTGCTTCACCTGGCTGGCGCACCACCGGCACCGAAACCCAGCATTTTCTGGTCGCGCCGGCGGGTTGGCGGCCTGATCTGATCGACAGGTTCATTGATGAGTTCAGATTGCCGCGTGAAACGCAGCGTATCAACGCGCCCACGTCCCGCGTCTGGATCATTGGTCGAACCAAGACGGATGGCCCGCAGGACTACGACGCGGTCCACGAAATCCAAGCTGGCTTCAAGGTCACGCCGCTGTCCGAGTGGGGCAGGACCAGCAGGGCCGTTGAGGTGAGGAGCGATCCGAACGTCGATATGAGGACGCCGCCGAAGGACCAAATCGATAACATGCCTGGCGACAAGTACTTCGCCTATGCCGCCGAGCTGCTCAAGGCCAACCGACCCCATCTTACCGACGAGCCGATCCTGGCGCAGCTCAAGAAGATCGGCATCGAACCCGGCAAGACTTTCGATATCGAGAGGGCCTCACCCGTGGTCAGGACCGCGCTCGAGGCGGCGCCCGCGTCGGCGCAACGGCTGATGGCATGGAAATTGCCCACCCTGGCTCGCGTCGCAAACCACTGGTCGATGAACACCGATACGATGGGCGTCTATGGCAACTACTACTTGAAGCGCGCCATCGTCGCGCAACAGGGCTTAGGTGCAAACGTGCCCGAGGATGCAATCTACCCACTGAACCTTGGGGACCAAACCGGCAGGCCGCTCGATGGGGCCAACAAGTATGTGCTGCAGTTCGACAAGGCCACCCTGCCGCCGGTTGATGCGTTCTGGTCGGTGACGCTCTACGATCCTGAGGGCTACCAGGTCGCAAACCCGCTCAACCGCTTTGCGGTCAGCAGCTGGATGCCATTCAAGTATGACCCGGACGGTTCGCTGACCCTCTACTTCCAGAACGAAAGCCCTGGCAAGGACAAGGAGGCCAACTGGCTGCCGGCACCCAAGGGGCCCTTTAATCTGACCATGCGCCTTTACGCGCCCAAGTCAGAGGCTTTGACCGGCAAATGGAACCCGCCGCCGGTGACGAAGGCGGAGGCCTTCATGGGGCTTTCCGGACAGTAGGTGTCGACCACCATCGATCTGGCTTTGGCGGGCTGAAACGCCATCGCCAAAGCCGACATTCAAAGCGCCGGCCGCGCCGGCTCGTCGGGCGGAAGCGCCGGCGGATCGCTGCTTGCGTGCCCAAACCCGCAAGGGGCGCAGGTTATATCCTGGCCGGAGTGGCTCCCGCGGGCAGCGTCACTAGATCGCCACGCACATCTGCCTCTCCCGGCAGGGACCGCCGCGTGTACAGATTCGGCCGCCGAACACCAGCCACCGACGTGCCGTGCCGGTTCGGATAGCCGACCGGGTCGAGGTTCGCGTGTGCGGGGCTTGAACGCGCCTGGCTACCCGCGTGCTTTTCAGCAAGGTCGCACGACGGCAGTGAAAGCCGCCTGCCCCGGCTCGATTGCGGGCGGGGAATGCGCGAAGCCGAGAGCAAGGAGCGCTTCTGATCCCCAGCGCGGCGCGACATTTGATCCCCGGTATGCGCGCAACCAACCTGCGCAATCGCGCTTGCTGCCCGAAGCTGCCATTGCGGCGGCGGCGCAATTGCTCGATGAAGGGACCGCGGTTACCCGGCATACATTGAAGGGGAGGTCCTATTGCTCTACCACGGCCGGCCCGGACTTGCCTATGATGCGACGTTCTGGCGGGCGCTCCATACGCTCCAAGACCGCATCTGGCCAAAGATGTCGGCCCGCATTGAGGCCGCCCGGAAGGCCGGCGTACACTGGGAGGCCGAGACAACACCGTTCGCATGGGTCGAGGAGGGGCGCGCCCTGGCGCACGTCGGTGTGTTAGCGCATCCCCTGCGCCTCCTGGGAAAGGATCGTGTGGTGGCCGCAATCCACGCCGTGTGCGTCGACCCAGAGGCGCGCGGGCGCGGGCTTGGACGCCGGTGCATGGAGGCGGCGCTGGCCTGGATCGATGAGCGCTTCGAGCTCGCCAAGCTCTCGACCGCCATTCCCGCCTTTTACGCCCGTTGGGGTTTCTCGGTGCTTCGTACCCACCGCTTCATTGCGCAACGCGCCGGCGGTGGTGGTCCCGCGCGCCCCGCGATACTGGACGACATAGCGCGCATACGCGCGCTGCTTTGCGCACGCACGCCGACCTCAAACGTCTATGCTACCCGCGAGCCCGGCTGGCTGCCGATTATTGACCTGGCCCTGCAGGGCCGCCTCCCCCGTGGCGTGCTGGTGGTCCCGCAACGCGATTTTTTCATTGTGGCACGCCAGCACGGAACCACCCTGCACCTGGACGACGTCGTTGCGCCCGAGTTGCCCGGGCTGGACGAGGTGCTGGCCGCCATCCCGTTCCGCTTCGAGCAGGTCAGCTACGGGTTCACGCCCGACCGTCTGGACCCCGGCGCGCACCCAAAACTGGTCCCGCTCAAGGAGGGGGTAATGCAGGTGCGCGGTCCCTGGCCAAAGCTTCCGCCCTTTGGGGTCTCCGCCGTCTGGGAACACTGAGCCTTCGTTTCGGTGGGTCGCGCAGCATGACTGTGACCGGTCAGCGCCAGACCAGCCTCACCTGGTGCAGCCCGATTTCAGGGGTCTGGCACGGGGCCGCGCCAGACATCGTGCGCGCGGCTGCGAGATGGCGTGCCGGTCTGATGGCTCCCGGTGCGGTACAACCAAGCTAAAAAAAGCCTCGACTTGTGCCCGGCGACGCGGACTGTGTTATGTGTGGGGCAGAGTTGCGTCTCCGCTGAGCAGGACTTCCCCTTCCCATGACGACCCTCGAGCAACCCGCAGTTTGCACCCTCGACTGCCCGGACACGTGCAGCCTGACCGTCACGGTCGAGGGTGGACGCATCACCAAGGTGCGGGGCTCGGACGCCTTGCCTCTCACCAGCGGCGTCATCTGCAATAAGGTGGCGCACCACTCGGCCGACTTCGTGCATGGGCCGGGACGACTAACGACACCCCTAAGACGTGAGGGCCCGCGCGGCGCCAGCCGTTTCAAGCGCATCTCTTGGGCGGAGGCACTCGACGACATCTATGCGCGCGTGAGCAAAGTCATCGACACCTACGGGCCAGAGGCGGTGATGCCGCTAAATTACGCAGGTCCGCACGGCATGCTCGCCGGCGACAGCATGTCACTGCGATTTTTTCACAAGCTCGGCGCGAGCCAGCTCTATCGCCGCTCCATGTGTGGCGCCGTGCGAAGCGAGGCTTGGGCCGGGACTTACGGCCTGGTTCCGGGTATCGGCCCGGAAGCAGCCGAAAACGCTAAGCTGACGATCGTGTGGGGCAACAATGCGACGGTCTCCAATCTGCATCTGGTGCGCAAAATACGCATGGGCCTGCGCAAGGGCGGCCGGCTCGTTGTTATCGATACCCTGCGCACCAAAATTGCGGAACAGGCCGACCTGCATATCGCGCCACGACCGAGCACAGACGTGCTGCTCGCCTTCGCGCTCGCCGTCGAGCTGAAGCGCATCGGCGCCCATGACCGTGACTTTATCGACCAGCATGTGCTCGGCTATGACGCGTTCATGGCGCGGGCCGACGACTGGCCGTTGCAGAAAGTTGCCGCCGAATGCGGCATCAAAGCCGAGGATATTCGCACACTCGCTCGCTGGATGGCTGAGGCCGATCCGCTTGTGATTGCGCCTGGCAACGGCCTCGAGCGTGGCCGCAATGGCGGCAGCGGTATCCGGGCGGCAATTGCACTGCCGGCGTTGATGGGACGTCTCAATGCGACCAGCGGCGTTGTGCTGGGAGCGGGCAGCAGCTTTCCAAAGACGATGGCGAAGTTGCAGCGGCCCGACCTCTTACCCGCTGGCACGCGCACGCTCAACATTATGGACGTCGGCCGACATCTGGTCGAGGAGGACATTGCGCCGCCGCTGCGCGCAATCTTCATCTACAATCATAACCCCGTCGTCGTGCATGCCGATCAGAACCGCATGCTGAAGGGCCTGCTGCGCGAGGCGCTGTTTCTCGTCGGTATCGACATCACCATGACCGAGAGCATGGCACTGTGCGACGTCGTATTGCCTGCTGCCACGCACTTCGAGTGCGACGACATCTATCCGGCATACGGCCATCACTGGTTGCAGCGCGGCGAGGCCGTGATCCCGCCCGTCGGCGAGGCGCTGCCCAACACCGAAATTTTCCGTCGATTGGCCGCCCGCTTTGGGTTTGATGAGCCCTGCTTCAAGGCGACCGACCGCGAGCTTATCGATGAAGCAATTGACGGATCGGATCCCCGCATGCGCGGCGTCCGCCCAAGCGAGATCTCAGTGAAAGACGCGCTGCGCATGAGCGCGCCTGATGGGCGGCCGCTCGCGCTCTTCGACACGGTGATGCCGGCGACACCCTCGGGCAAGGTCGAGCTGGTTTCGGATACTCTGGCAGAGCGCTGGGGTCCCGAGGCCCGTCTCGCCGGCTATCGGCAGCGAACGGCGAAACTGCCGCTGTCGCTGATTTCACCGGCCTCAGACAAGCGTATCTCCTCGACCTTGCTGGGGTCCGGCGGCAAGCCTGGCGAGGCGCCGCCCTTGTTGATCAATCCGGTCGATGCTGCTGCGCGCGGCCTTGCACACGGGCAGCGCATTCGCGTCTTTAACGAGCTCGGTACCGTCGTGCTGACGCTCAACATCACCGACGCCGTGCCGCCGGGCGTGGTGGCGTCCGAGAAGGGCGCCTGGATCGCCACCAGCGAGACCGGACAGACAATTAGCGCCCTCGTGTCTGCCGACGCCCAGGCCGACCTAGCCAAAGGGGCCTGCTATAACGACACCAGCGTCGAGGTCGAGGCTTGGCCGGCCTGATCGGCAGCACCGTCCGCACTAAGGTTGTGGCACGCGCAGCGGCTTCCACCCCGCTTGCAATCGCGGGCGTGCGCAGATCGCATGAACCCTCGCTTGCGTACGCGGCTGCCGATCGCGCCAGCCTTCCGGGGAGCGACGCGTTCTGGGGAGCAAATTCGGCAGACGACGCGGATACACAAGTACGTTCGGCTCGGCATCCGTTTTTGGCGATGATCACACGCGGCGCTTGCTTGGACGCCAATGACGTTCCCGTGTTCACCCGACGCTGTCCAAGAGCTAGAATTCCGATGAAGCTGAAAGGTCCGCTATGGCCGAAAAGATAGACACCCTCCCCTCCCCACAGGCAGAAACCTTCAAGCCGCACACTTCCCATTGGGGCGTATTTTCGGCGCGGTTGCAGGACGGCAAGCTCGAGGTTCGCCCGGATCCGGAAGATCCCGACCCCAGCGGTATCATCGAGAATTTTCCCGCCGCACTCCATCATCAAGCCCGCATCGTTCAGCCCATGGTGCGGCGGGGATGGCTTGAACGCGGGCCAGGGCCCGATCACCGCCGCGGCCGCGACGACTATGTGGCGAGGTCTTGGGATGCTGTTCTTGATCGGTTGGGCGCCGAACTCGCCCGGGTGCGCGATGCCTATGGGCCCTCGGCGGTGTTCGGTGGATCATACGGTTGGGCAAGCGCGGGCCGCTTCCATCACGCACAGGGCCAGATCCATCGCTTTCTCAACACCGCGCTGGGCGGCTATCTGCGTTCGGTCAATAGCTACAGCTCCGGTGCGTCATCGGTGCTCATGCCCTACATCCTTGCCAATTACGAGGACATCACAAAACGCAACGTGACGTGGGAGCAGATCGTCGCGCATAGCGATGTCGTGCTTGCCTTCGGAGGCATGGCACTGAAGAACAGCATGGTTGCCGGCGGCAGTATCAGCAAGCACGTGGAGCGCGGTGCGATGCAACGCGCTCGAGCTCGCGGCTGCCGGTTCGTCCTCGTCAGCCCGCTGCGCGCCGACCTGCCCGATGAGGCCGGTGCTGAATGGGTCGCGAGCGTTCCTGGCACCGATACTGCACTCATGCTGGCGCTGGTGCACACGCTTGTCCTCAACGGACTGCACGATCGTGAGTTTCTCGCCCGCTATACGGTCGGCTGGCCCATCTTTGAGCGCTACCTTATGGGCGAAACCGACGGCCAGCCCAAGAGCGCGGATTGGGCTGCCGGCATCACCGGCGTGGCAGCCAAGGCGATCACCGACCTGGCGTTGAGCCTGCACGGCCGCCGTGCGCTGATTGTGGTATCGCACTCGCTGCAGCGCGCAAAACATGGCGAGCAGCCCGTCTGGATGGGTGCCGTGCTTGCGGCTGCGCTCGGACAGATCGGCTTGCCGGGGGGCGGATATGGCTACGCGCTCGGTGCCATCGGCTACTATGGTCGTCGATACAATGCTGTACCCGTCGGCACGCTCTCGCAGGGTCAAAACTCCGTCGCTGATTTTATCCCGGTGGCGCGTATAGCGGACATGCTGCTCGATCCTGGAGCCAGCTATCGATACAACGGGCAGACGCGGACCTATCCTGAGATCCGTCTCGTCTATTGGGCAGGAGGCAACCCTTTCCACCATCATCAGGATCTCAACCGGTTGCGGCGCGCGTTTGCCCGGGTCGACACCCTCGTCGTGCATGAACTCGCCTGGACCGCGACGGCACGACATGCCGACATCGTCTTGCCGTGTACGATGACGCTAGAGCGGGAGGACATCGGCGCAAGCTCCAACGACCCGCTGCTCGTGGCCATGCATCGGGTAGCAAAGCCGTATGGCATGGCACGGGACGACTACGCGATATTTTCAGACCTCGCCGAACGGCTCGGCACCGGTGCGAGGTTCACCGAAGGTCGCAGCGTTCGCCAATGGTTGGAATTCTTGTACGAGCCGACACGGGCCGCGCTCGCCGAGCAGAAGTTGCCGGCGCCGAGCTTCGATGAATTCTGGTCTCGCGGCGCCCTGACCCTGCCGCAGCAGGCCGATGACGGCGGCCGGCTCCGATCCTTCCGTGCCGATCCTGAGGGCCACCCGCTGCCGACCCCCAGCGGCAAGATCGAGATCTTCTCCGCGAAAATCGCCAGCTTCAATGAGCCCGATTGCCCAGGTCACCCCACGTGGCTGCCGCCGACCGATCTGCCCTCCAGCTCCGAGCCGCTCATCCTGGTGGCGAACCAACCCGCAACCCGATTGCACAGTCAGTTGGACTTCGGCGACCATAGCAACGACGCCAAGCACCGCGGGCGTGAGGTCGCGCGCATGCATCCCGACGATGCCAAAGCCCGAGGTATCGCGTATGGCGACATCATCCGCGTTTTCAACGCCCGCGGCGCCTGCCTCGCCGGCGTACGCATCACCCGCGACATCCGCCGCGGCGTGATCCAGCTTCCGACCGGTGCCTGGTATGACCCTGCTGACCCCGAGGAGGACAAACCCCTGTGTGTCCACGGCAATCCCAACGTGCTGACCCGCGACGTCGGCACCTCGGCATTGACGCAGGGATGCACAGGTCAGCTCACGACCGTTGAGGTTGAGCGCTTCAACGGCAATCTGCCACCTATTCAAGCCTTCGACCCGCCGCTGGCCGCCAACGGCGCGCCGGACAAAGCCGACCGTTGATTTAAGAGTTGCAGCCCTCTCCTGCGCCCGGGGCTAGCCGCCTTGGCTGACCTGGGACAGGTCCCGCATGGGTCTAAGTCGCACGGGGTCATTGGCAGTCGTCACTCCGGCGACAGCTGCGGCCCCGAGGCCATGCTATCCTTCGACAGGATAGTTCCGAGACGAGGTGCAGCGCATGACCGGACACATCGACCCGACCAAAGATACGTTTGCCGCCTTCCGCTCAAGCGACCGCGCCGGCCCGATCCATATGCTCAATCTCGTGCGCTTCCGTGACCAAGCCGCCTATCCCGACGGCCGGAGCGCCACCGGTCGGGAAGCCTATGCCGCCTACGGACGCGACAGCTACCCGGTCTTCTCTCGGCTCGGCGGCCGTATCGTCTGGCGCGGCCACTTCGAGTTGATGCTCATCGGCCCAAGCGAGGAGAGATGGGACGAGTGTTTCATCGCGGAATACCCCTCAGTCGCGGCCTTCGTCGCGATGATCCGCGATCCCGACTATCGAGAGGCAGTCAAGCATCGCCAGGCGGCCGTGCTGGATTCGCGGCTCATCCGTCTTGCGCCGGCAGCGGCCGGTTCTAGATTCGGCGGCTCTGAGTGAAATGACAGGGGTATGGAACGTGACCGCGCTCGGAATAGTCTTGGTCCTTTGTCGCTGGTCTGAACCATGGCTGCAGCATCGGCTACATCTAGATTATCCTACCGCGCCCCGGCGTAAAGAATGAGCACAAAGACAACTTCGGGGACGGCGATCGGATTGGGCGTTGCGTTTCTTTGCATTCTCCCCCTGCTCCATATCTGCGAGCCAGAATACAATCTGCCCCACCTCATCAGCGAATACCAGTTGGGCCCCCGGGCGACCTACCCTGACGCATCCGGACGCGCCATCGGCCAAAACCATCCGAAGCTATAACAATCTGACGATCTCTCGCGCTGCATCCTGCAGATCGGTAAGGTGTTGGGCCGCGAATTCCTCCACCGTAAACGCCTTCTTGATTCAAAGCATGTTGATCGAGCCATGGTGACGCTTGCCATCGGACAGGGCCACGGCAATTGCAGCCAGGCCGTCGTCGCGCGGAAGCGCGTCGTACCGGCTGCTGACATAGCCGGGCTCGCGTGTTGCGTAACCCCGTCGCCGAACCTCTTGCAGAATCCTGTCTAGCCGCTTGGGGTCGCGGGCGAGCCAATCCTGCGCGTTGGTGGATTTTTGGAGCCTTCGCAAGATCTCTTCTCGCTCCTTCTCGGGACACCATGCGAGATAGGCGTGTCCGACGGCCGTCATCATCCATGCCACTCGTACACCAACGCGCTCGGGCAGAGCCGGGAGCGCAAGCGGACTATGCGGGCGGCTGGTCTCCCGGCACTCCATGCAGTTGCCGGCAGGCACGAACAGATCGGATGGCCACTTCACCTTCTCGCACAGGCGGAAGAGGACGGGTGCCGCAGCCTCGGCGACGCGATCGTATCGATCGCGCTTCCGCACCACGCGGCTGTTGGTACTAAGCCGATAGTGGCCGTCGGCCAGACGCCGCGAGATCAGACCCGCTCGATCCAGTGTCCGCAGAATGCGCAGCAGGGTAGGTTTGGGTATCCGAGTTATCCGGTGCAGGTCCTGCAGCGGTGAAATGGGATTTGCGCGCAGTGCGTCGAGAACTTGGAGCCCCCGCTCCAAGGCCCTGATTGTCTTCGGCCCAGGCAAGCCAAGTGCCCTCCGGCATCACCAACACAAGGCGCAAGCTAGCATTCCACGCGGTGCGGACCAACGTTTCTCCTGTTGGAACGGCGAGTTTCACCTGGTGGAACTGGGGCGCTTTTGTCTGGCGTTGGCAAGGGTCGATACGGGATCATCGCCTACCCCAGGTGAACATCGGAAAAGAGGGAGAAAATGCGGCTCGCTCGTCCTAGCCGGCTCGCGATCCTGCTGGCAGCGATAAGTTTAGGGCAGTCTGCAGCGGCTGTGGCGGAGCCCTATCCGTCCCACGTGGTTCGCATCGTCATAGGCGCTCCCGCGGGCGTCCCTACCGATATTATCGGTCGCATCATTGCGAACGACCTTGGACAGAGCGAAGGCTGGCGGATCGTCGTCGAGAACAGGCCCGGCGCAATGTCGAGTGTTTCGGCGCCCGAAGTGCTCAAGCAACCTGCAGATGGGCACACCATCTTGGCAACTGGGCTGCCAAGCGTGGTCGGTCCCGCGCTGATGTCCAACGCGAATTTTCGCCTGGATACCGATTTCAGACCCGTCATCAAGCTCATGACCGCAAACCACGTTCTGGTGGTCAATCCCTCGGTGCCCGCCAAGTCGGTGGCGGAGCTTGTGGCGCTGCTGAAGGCGCAACCGGACAAGCTTACCTTCTCGTCCGGAGGCTTCGGCACACCGGCCCATCTTGCGGGCGAGCTGTTCAAGCTGCAGACCGGCGTGCGCGTGGCCCACGTTGCGTACCGGGCGCTGCCACAGGCGATTAGCGATCTAATGAATGGCACCAATCACTATCAGTTCGTCACACCGCTGCCCGTGCTGGACCTCATCGCCACAGGCAAATTGCGCGCGCTGGCCGTCACAGCGCCTGAGCGGATGCTGGCCTTGAAGGATGTCCCCACCGTCATCGAAGAGGGGTTTCCAGAATTGGTCATCCAGGATTTTGTCGGCTGGGTGGTGAAGCAGGGCACGCCAGACGACATCATTGCCCGGCTGAATGAAGCTGCCAACCGGGCGTTGGCGAAACCGAGCGTGCGCGAGGCGTTCGCGAAAATGGCGGCCGAACCCGCTGGCGGCTCCCCCGATGAGTTTGGCGTCTTCCTTAAGTCGCAGATCGCGCACTGGGACAAGGTCGTGAAAGCCGCCGGCATCAAGATTCAGCGGTGAAACCGACAGCTGGGTGCGCAATCCCGCAGGAGTTCGGCACGGCTCCCGGTGTCAGCGCGCGTGAGGAGATGGAAATTTGAGCGAGACAGCCCGAACGTTGGCGAAACCGCCGCTTTTTCAGTGCATTAGCCCGGGCGACAGGTTTCTGGTCTGCGCCCACTACAGTATTTTAGAGACAGAGCGATCCCTTGTAGCCGTTCAAGCTACCCTGGGCGGCAAATTCAAGGGAGAGGCCATTGCCTAGACCAATAACATTCCAAGCCGCGGCGGTGCTGTTGCTGTGCTGCGTTGTAACCGCGCTGATGGCTGAGGCATCGGCCACACCTCTGGAGCACGCAGAGTTTGAAAGCGCCTCGCAACGGCTCATTTCGGGCGGGCTCATTCGCGGCGATCGCATTCAGGGCTATCTGGCCAAGCCCGATGGCGCAGGCCCTTTCCCCGCGGTCATCGGACTGCACGGCTGTGCCGGAATGCATGACACGACCAAGCAAAAACTGGTCGATGATCTTGTCGCCTGGGGCTATGTCATCCTGCTGGTCGACAGCTTTGCAACGCGGGGCATAGAACAAGCCTGCACCGGAGGCAGTTTTTTCGCCAGAGCCGGCATGCGCCCGTCGGATGCCTATGGTGGTCTCGCGTTCTTGGCTCGCCAGCCCTTCGTCGATCCGCAACGGATGGCCACGGTCGGCTTCTCGCAAGGCGGTTGGGCTGCCCTCTCGGTGGCGGAGACGAATTCGTTCGCACTGTTCGTCCTGCCAGGGAACTTGCAATTCCGGGCGGCGATTGCGTTCAATCCTCCATGCAGCCTCGCAGGAGCGCCTCCAGGGATACCCACGCTCATTCTCATTGGGGCTCTCGATGATTGGACGCCGGCGGCAGACTGTTCCAACAAAGTCGCCGCCTGGGGCAACGACGGGCCGCCAATCGAGCTCGTTGTCTATCCCGGCGTGCACCACGGCTTTTATTACCCGCACCTCCAGCCCGGCGGCAGCTTGTTTGGTCACTGGCTGGAATACAACGGTGAGGCGGCGGAGAATGCAAGTCGCCGCCTGCACCAGTTTCTCGATCGCCACCTCAACTGAGCCGCAGACCTAGCGTCGTGGTGCGGGGATAGGTTTTAATCGAGGTGAGGCTTCCCGACGCCAGCGACGGCGACAGCGACGGACATTTTAGCGATCATTGGCTTGCCTGCTTGGAGCGCCCGAGCGGCTAGGAAACCGCAGGGCTGGCCATGTCGAGCGATGGCGCGACGAGCGCAGTCGCACCCATCGCACCATCGCTCGGGAGTGACACGCGTTTCCTCTAGTGTCGGTGCACGTGTTTGCTCGCCGAGCTAGGCACGGTGAACGTCACCGTCACCACCTGTCCGGAAAAGACGTTGTGGTTGGCGTCGACCAAGGCGATCTTCACCTTGTGCTGGCCGGGCGAAAACCCGGCTATGTCGATGGTATTGTTGTCGCTCGCATCCGCCCACCACCAAGGCAAATCGTCCACGGTTATGTGCAGATGTCCGACACGTGGAGACACGTTGAGAGCGCCCGCCCCGAACACCTGTGCGATGCGAACGTTCTCCACGCGGTACTGGGCCCAGAAGACGCCTTGGGCCAGCCCCTCGGCAAGCGGGGGATCCACCATCAGTTTGGGCGCGGGCTCGTTCTCGATGGCAACGTAGGGCGAGGCACCGCGAACGTCCCGCGCGCTCTGGGCCAACGCGCTGGTGGCGAACACGGCAGCAGCCGCGGCGGCGGCAAGCGTCTTGATGAAAGGCATGGCATGGTCTCCATGATGAGTGTTGGATCGCGGTTTGTCAGCTCGATTTGCGAAGGGGTCTGAAAGCGGCGCGCAGCTCGGAGGTGAAGAGCTCAGGCTCCTCCCAGGCCGGGAAGTGACCACCCCGCTCAGCGTCGCGGAAGTAGATCAGATTGGGGAAGGCGCGGCGGGCCCAAGTCTCCGGGGCTCGAAAGAGATCGTCGTCCGGAAAGGTGGTGATGGCCACGGGCAGCGTAATCGTGGCGGTCTTCTGTGCGGCCGCACTGATCGGGTTCTGATCGCGGTTCTCCCAGTAGAGCCTCGCCCCTGAGGTCACGGTGTTCGTCAGCCAGTGAAGCGAGAAGTTGTCCAGCACCTCGTCTGGCGTCGGCGCCTGCTCAGGGTTCTTGCCGTAGCTCCACTTCCCGAAGCCGCCGTGGACCAGCATCCACCCGGCAAGGCCGGCCGGAGAGTCCGTCAGGCCGTAGCCGACCGCCTGCGGTCGCGCGCTCATCCGGCGGCGCCTGCCGCCCCATCGCCTCCACCACGCCGGCCCCCCAGTCTCCGCCCTGAGCGACATAGCTTGTGTACCCGAGCCGCTTCATGAGCACGTCCCAGGCACGGGCGATGCGCTCCATCGTCAGGTATCCCCAGCCGCCATTCTTGATGAACGATTGCATCGCCGCGAATTCCGCGCCTTCCTTCGTCGACAGGCCCGCCGGCGCGGGCCCACCCCTGGCGATCGCATCGGCCGCGTCGGCCGGGAAGACCGCCGGCAGGTTGCTATGAATGGCGAGCAATCCCCTCACTCGGTCGCGACGAGAAGCCGTAGCCCGGCAGGGACGGGATCACGACGTGGAACGCATCCTCCAGCTGGCCGGCGTTTGAGGTCGGATCGGTGAGCGCGTCGATCGGCTTGATCTGCTCGAACACCGACCCGGGCCAGCCGTGCGTGATGATCAGCGGCAACGCGTTGGGGTGGCGGGAGCGGACGTGGATGAAGTGGATGTCTACCCCGTCGATGCTTGTCTTGAACTGCGGCAAGGCATTTAACTTCGCCTCGCCCTTGCGCCAGTCGTAAGCCGTAGCCCAATAGCGGACGAGTTCCTGGAGCGGCGCCAGCTGCGCGCCTTGCGACCGGTCAGTGACGGTCTCCTGGTCGGGCCACCGGGTCGCTGCAAGGCGCCGGCGAAGATCGATTAGGGCCGTTTCCGGAACGTTGACGCGAAACGGTCGGATCGCATCGCTGGACGCCGGTTCGTCCGCTTGCGCACCGTCGACGATCCCGGACAATCCGAGACCAAGCGCGCCGGCGGCTGCCGTAGTGGCAAGCACCTCACGCCGGGTCGGGGACGGCGAATTTGCGGTCATGGAAGGTTCCTTGATTGAGGCCGGCAGGGACTAACGGTCATGCGTCGGCCGGCTTCGGCTTCAGATACCCGCCATATCGGCGACGGCCGCCTGGCTTTCTTGGCGAATCCTTACCTGGCGCTGGCGGCGGCCGCTCGAATTGGCAAATACCGGCTCACACCTTGGTATGAGTGGACGGCGCGGGGTGCCGGGCTCATGCTGTGGTGGTCGGCTGCAGCCGCCTGGCAAGGACTTGTCAGTGGCCGGAGGACCACCATAGGCGTGGACGCGGAGGTGACATCTTGCCGTACGCTAGGGCCTAAAAAACTGGACTGTCGGTTAGGCTGAATGGAACGACCGGTAGCAAGCGGCAATCACCTAAAGACGTGGTCCGACGAGGCGTTGGCGGCCACGGAGTTTTTAGTCGCTGACTATCGCGATTTTGTTTTCCCTCCGCACGTCCATGAGACCTTCGGAATTGGTGTGATCGAAGCAGGCGGACAACGCTTTCGCCCTGGGCGTGCCCCGGCACTGGTCATGCCGGCCGACACGCTGTGCGTCTTCAACCCGGGGCTGGTGCACGAGGGGCGTCCGGCGACCGAGGCGGGGTGGCGCTATCGAATGTTTTATCCGTCGCCGGCGCTTGTTAGCCGCGCCCTAGAGGATGGGCAGGAGGGCCGCAGTCCTGGCGAGTGGGGGTTCGCAGGACACGTCATCGATGACGCCGAGCTCTTCCGAGAGTTTCAGGATTTGCACGTCTCATCACAACTGCGGGAGACCTTGTTGGAACGCGAGACGCGCATCACCGTCTTCCTTCGTCGATTGTTCCAGCGCCACGGCAATTTTTCCCCCGTCAGAACGCCGGCGCGATTGGCACCCCGCACGGTGGGCATCGTGCGCGATTACCTGCATGCGAACGCCGAACACCAGGTCAGCATCGGCGCGCTGGCGCAAGCGGCCGGCGTATCGGCTACGCAGGTGATCCGCGCCTTCTCCGCCGCAACAGGCATGCCGCCCCATTCCTACCTCGTCAGCTTGCGCGTAGAGCGGGCGAAGGGGCTGTTGCGAGCGGGAACCTCGCCGGCTGCGACGGCGCTCAATGTCGGTTTCTCCGACCAAAGTCAGCTGACGCGGCATTTCAAACGGCTCACCGGAGTGACCCCGGGACGGTTCGCCCCTGAAAACTTCGCCACGGGGCGGAAGGTAAGGAATCGACAAGACCGATAGCCGCCCCAACCCCACCTTGCCTGCAGGCCGGATCGGCCGGCAAGGGCACGTCGCGGTTCTTTCGCCCGAGCGCCGAGCTCAAGGCGATGGGAGAGTGCGATGGCGGCAAAAGACCCAGTGATCGTGCACGGTGCGGTTGGGCGTCAAACCGCGGGCGCGGTGGTCGATCCAATCTCGAGCAACGCAAGCGCCGTGCTCGCCTTCCTTTTTCTTGGTCTGATCTGGGGCAGCAATTTCATCTTCATGAAATGGGCGGCCGCCGCCATTTCACCGGCGCAGATCGTGTTGTTGCGCGCCGTCTTTGGCTTCCTTCCAGTGTTCCTGTACGCTCTCTCGCAAGGGGCGCTGCGCTGGCAGCACGTCCGCCACGCCCATCACTTCGTCGTCATGTCGCTTTTGGCCACGGCCATCTACTACTTTGCCTTCGCCAAGGGCACCGCACGTCTGCCGTCGAGCATTGCCGGCCTGCTCAGCGGAGCGATCCCGGTGTTTGCCTTCCTGTGCGCGTGGCTGTTCTCGCGCGAGGAGGCCATCAACGTGACCAAGGCGGCCGGGGTCGCCCTGGGTTTTCTCGGCGTGCTGCTCATCGCGCGTCCGTGGTCGGGCTCCGGCGGCATCGACCTGGCCGGGGTCGCCTACATGATCGCAGGCTCTCTCAGCGTCGGCTGCTCCTTCGTTTATGCCCGCAGGTTCATAAGTCCCCTAAAGTTGCCGGCGGCGGCCCTGACGACCTACCAAATAGGGCTGGCTGTGGTCTTCCTGTTCATGGCTACCGACCGCGTCGGGATCGCTGCCGTGTTCGGCGATACGCGCGCCTGGATCGGCCTGGTTTTTGGCCTTGGCCTGTGCGGAACGGGACTGGCCTATATTGCCTACTACCATGTCGTTGCCAACCTTGGCGCGGTTGGCGCCTCGGCTGTCACGTACATCCCGCCGGTCGTGGCCCTCGTGATCGGCGCGGTCCTGGTCGGCGATGCGATCCAGCCGCTCAGCTACCTTGCCATGATGCTGATCCTGCTGGGTGTGGCGGCATTGCAGTTTGGCAGCCGAGCAATTGCGAGGTGAGATCGTCGGCAGCCGATGGCACGGCGGATATACAACTGAAAAGGGCCCGTTATCGACCACGCGCCGTTAATTTGGCGTGTCGGCCGCACCGCTGCGGGCGGGGAGAGTTAGTCGACACTGCAGATCACATTGAGCAGCGCCTGACGCTTTTCGCGCGTCACGACCGCGGTGGCGCGCTCGAGGGCGGCGGGCAAGGCGGCGGGGTCTTCGACACGCTCGCCATAGCCACCCGCGGCGATGCAGATTTGCTCGAAGGCTGGGAGGCGATCGAGCCGCATGAACGGCGATAGATTGCGCTTCGCGGCGCGGCCGGTTGGGTACATTGCGGTTGTGAAATGGCGTACGGCATTCCACATCGCATTGTTCATGACGATGAACAGAACCGGCAGCTCGTGCAGGGCCGACGCATGGTGGACCGCGGCTGGATTGCTGAAGAGATAGGCGCCATCGCCGACGACGGCAACGACCGGTCGCTCGGGAGCTGCAAGCTTGGCGCCAAGCGCGGCGCCCGCACCCCAACCGAGGCCAGAGGCGGAGCTCGAGCCGAAGTAACTGTCGGGGTATTCGAAGCCGCAATGCGTCAGGCGGAGTGTGTATTCGTTGACAACGATCGCAGTTGCCGCCTTGGCCTTATGCAGGCAATGGCTGACCCAGGCCGGATGGATGGGGCGGCGCCTGGAGACGAGTTCACAGGTTTTGTCCCAGTCCGCTGTCAGCGAGGTTTTCTGCTTGACGATACGTGCCCGGCGTTTTGCGACCGTTGCCTCGGCAAGGCGCCCCGTTAGCGCCTCCGTCAGTGCCTGGAGGATCATTGCTGTCGAGCCGGTGATGCCGAGATCGCAGGCAAAGCCTCGAATGGGAATGTGCGCAAACAACGGATCGAAGCCGCATTGGATGACTTTGCACCCCGCCGGAGGCGCCACCTGGTCGGGGATCCAGGGAACGTCGATCTCCATCGCCAGGACGAGATCGGCCTCGGCCAGCAGGGAACTCGGGTCGTAGCCGAGGTTCATGGCATGCGACGATGGCAGCGACAGATAGCGCGGGTGGAACTGCGCGAGGGGAATGGCAAAGCGATCCGTGAACTGAGCCAGCGCACAAAACGCGGCCGGATCGCGGCCCGCGCTGGCCGTCAGGATCAGCGGCGACTTGGCGCTGGTGAGCATTTGCGCGGCCTCGGCGATGGCTTCGCGGTCGGGCGCGGCCGGCGCCGCGGCACGCAGACGGCTCGATGTTTGCGGGCTGCCCGCAACTGGCAGCGCTAAAACCTCGCGCGGGAGGCTCAGGTAGACGGGCCCGCGCGGCTCGGTCCCTGCAATGGCGAGGGCGCGATCGACGACGGTTTCGAGCTGCTCGGCGTTGCGCAGCTCGTAGTCCCATTTGACCAATTCCCGAATCATGCCGGCCTGGTCGTACATTTCCTGGGCCCAGTGGATATAGCCGTCGCGCGAGCCGAGTAGGCCGCCTTCCGTGATGGGTGAGCGTCCCGCGGTCAGAAGAATGGCGATGTTTTCGCGGGCCGCATTCATCGCGGCACAGACCATGTTGGCGGTTCCGACACTGACGTGCACCATGACGGCGGGGATCTTGCGCGCGACCATGGCGTAGCCATGCGCCATGGTGACCGCCAGGTTTTCGTGGCTGGCGAGGATCGGCTGCGGCACGCGGCTGCCCTTCTGTTCGGCCTCCGCGTAGGCCTCGATGATCGGGGCAAAGTCGGTTCCGGCATTGCCGAACAGGTATTCGACCCCGCGTTCGGCAAGAAGGCTCAGATAGGCTGCGGCGACGCTGTCCGCCTTACGGGTCGGCATCGAGCTTCTCCTCTTTCCCTACACGCTCCGGGGCGCGGGTTCCGCCTCGAAGGCCATGGCGTCGGAGCCCGCGATCGAGACGCCGACGCGTGTGCCGGTGGGCCAGCGCGTGAGGGCATCGGGCTCCGGCGATCTCACCAGTATGCGGCCCACACAAACTTCGGGCGCCTCGAGATAGAGATTGACGTAGCCGCCTTGATAGATATGCGCGGCCACCGTGCCCTCAAGCGCGATTGGCTCGCCCGCACCTGCAAAGCGCAACTGCTCGGGGCGCACGAACAGGTCGACGCGATCGCCGGATTGCGCGTGGGCGAGGGGCTCTGTTGGCACGGATATCCTGGCGGCGCCCAGCGTGACGATGGCTTGGCCGGCATTTCTGTCGAGACGCGCGCGCAGCACATTTACATCGCCAACGAAGGAGGCGACAAACCGGTCGGCGGGGCGGCGGTAGATTTCGTCGGGGCTACCGACCTGGCGAATGCGTCCCTCGAACATGACGGCGATCCGATCCGACATACTCAAGGCTTCGCTTTGATCGTGGGTCACGAAGATGGTCGTTACGCCGAGCTGGCGCTGGATCTCCTTGATCTCAAGCTGCATGGATGCCCGCAAATTCCGGTCCAGCGCCGAAAATGGCTCGTCGAGCAGCAAGACTTTCGGCGAGACCACAAGCGCGCGAGCCAGCGCCACGCGCTGTTGTTGGCCGCCCGAGAGCTGGTGCGGCCGGCGGTCTTCCACGCCGGTGAGGCGCACGAGGGCGAGCGCCTCAGTCACGCGGCGCTGCAGCTCGGGCTTGGGCGTGCCCCGCATCTTGAGGCCGTAACCGACATTGTCGGCGATGCTCATGTGCGGAAACAAGGCATAGTTCTGGAACATCATCCCGATCTCGCGCTTGTAGGTCGGGATTGCATTGACGCGCTTGCCGTCGATCTCGATCTCGCCCTGGTCGACCACAAGAAAGCCGGCGACCAGATTGAGCAACGTGGTCTTGCCGCACCCCGACGGTCCGAGCAGCGTCATGAGCTCGCCGCGGCGGATCGATAGCGTGGCGTCCTCGAGCGCAACCACCTTGCCGAACCGCTTGCTTGCGCCGAGCAAGCGAACGGCAGCGTCCTCGGCGCCGGCTCCCACGCGCGCATTCGATCGACGTTCAGCGGCGATGGTCGACATTCAGCACTTTCCCAAGGCCGAGGTAGGCGTTGGCCAGCGTTAGCAGCGTGGCGGTCGCCACGATATACAAGACCGAGAGCGCGGCCATGGAGGGGTCGGCATACTCGCGCACGTAGTTATACATCGCGACGGGCAGCGTCTGGGTGCGTTGCGCTGTGACGAACAGCGAAGCGGTGAATTCGTTGAACGACAAAATCGCCGCCAACAGCCAGCCCCCGACCAGGCCAGGCGCGAGCAAGGGCAGGGTAACGGTAGCGAGCACCTTGGCCGGTGGTGCGCCCAGGCTTGCGGCGGCGAGCTCGAGCCTTTGATCGAGATTGCGCAGCGAGACGTAGACGCTGCGCAACACGAACGGCAGCACCAGGGCGACGTGACAAGCCACGACCACGGCAAAGCCGCGGGCCCAGCCAATCTGGGCGGCTAGCATGAGAAAACCCAGGCCGACGGTGAAATGGGGCACGACCAACGACGACAACAGCACGGTCTCGATCGTGCGCTTGAGGGGGAAGGAATAGCGGTCGAGCGCAAAGGCGAAGGTCGCGCCCACCAGCAGCGCTACGGAGGAGGCCCAGCCGGCGACGATGATGCCATTACGGAAACCCGAACGGAAGTCGTCGTAGGCGAGGGCCTTGCCGAACCAGCGCCACGACCAAGTCTCGGGTGGAAACGCCAGAATTGCCTTGTCGTTGAAGGCCGCCACGGTGACGACGGCTGCGGGGAGAATGACGAAGCCAAGAATGGCCAGCACCGCCAAGCTACCGGCAATCCCCAATAGGCGCTGGAACGGGGAGCGTGGCATCTCAATGCGGACCGAATTTCTCGAGAGGCCGAGCTAACACCCGCATGAGGCCGAGGATCGCGAAGGTGAGCGCGAGCCCAGCCACCGAAAGGCTGGCCGCGAAGGGAAAGTTGAAGCTCGCGAGACCGAGCTGATAGACGAGATTTGAGATCATGTTCACCTGGCCGCCGCCAATCAGCTGCGGGGTTGCAAAGGCGCTGAAGGTCCAGGCAAAGGCCGTGGTGACCCCGGCGATAATGCCGGGTGTGGAGAGCGGCAAGGTCACGGTAAGGAACGTCCGGATCGGGCCCGCCCCGAGGCTCTGGGCCGCCTTGGCAAAGGTCGGGTCAATATGCGCTAGGGCGGCCGCCAGCATGATGACCATCACCGGCAACGTGACATGGACGAGCGCGGTGACGACGGCGAAGGTCGTGAACATAATTTGCAGTGGCCGCTCGATCAGTCCGAGCTTGAGCAGAACGGAGTTGATGAAGCCGTTGTTGCCGAGAACAACGATCCACGAATAGGTCCGGACCACCTCGCCCAGAAAAAGCGGTGTCACGGCGATGATGAGGATGGCGGCCTTGAGCAGCCGATTGTTGGCATTGACCAGCGCGTAGGCGATCGGATAGGCGACGAGGAGCGTCGCGGCCGCGGTGAGAAAGCAGATCCAGACGGTGTCGATGAAGACGCGGGCATAAAGTGGCTTCAGCAGCGCCGAGAAGTTGTCGAAGGTGAGGCCCCCGGCCTCGAGCGACCCCGGCAGATAGGCGCGCAGGCTGTACTGCAGCACGGTCGCCATCGCCGCAAGGAAGCCGAGCGCGCAGAGTGCCGCCGGGAACACAAAGCTGCGCAGGAAGGGTTGCGGTTTCATCGCGGACCTAGCCGCGGTGGATGGCCGGCGGGCCGGCCGTCCGCCGCGGCAGCCATGCCATCAGTTCATGATGTTCTCTGCAAACCACTTGCGCCACTCCGCGGTCTTGGCGGCGCGCAACTTGTGGTCGATGATGATGGCCTGGCTTTTCCATTGCTCAGGGGTCGAGAAGACGCCGGGAAGCTTGGCGATCTCGGGATTGAGCTGCGCGTTCGATACGACCGGGCTGCCCTTCTTGAGTGTGGCGACCTCCGTCTGGATGGCGGGGTCGAACATGGTGTTGATGAATTTGTAGGCCAGATCGACCTTCTTTGACCCCTTCATGATTGCGATGGTGTCGATCCCGAGGACCGCGCCCTCCTTTGGGATGACAAGCTTGATGGGCACACCCTGGCCGACCATGTGGTGCGCGTTCATCGACAATATGACCTGCACGGGTGTCTCGCCGTTGGCGATCAGCTGCTGGCTGTTGGCGTCATTGGTGTAATAGGCCTTGAAGTTCGGTTTCAGCTGCTTGAGCTTCTCCTGCCCCTTCTCCCATTGCGCCGCATCGCCGCCGGAAAGCATGGCGGAAACAACGATGATGTGACTGGGATCGAAATCCGGCGCCGCGAGCTTGCCCTTCATCTCAGGCTTCCACAGGTCGGCCCAGCTCTCGAAAGTCATGCCCGGCACCAGGTCGGGACGATAGCCGATGGTATAGACGTAAGCCCAAGTGCCGACGTGATAGGGACTGATCTTGGCCTGCTCGACCAGGTTTGCCGCGTTGGGAACCTTGCCGAGGTCAAGCTGCTCGTAGAGGTCGTCGTTGGCGTAGAGCCAACCGACATGCGAGGTCGTGAAATTAAGATCGCTTTCCGGGTTGCCCTTGGCGAGCTTCGCCTTGTTGAGACGGTCGATGGTGCCGCCGGTGATGAACTCGACGGCTACCCCGGTCTCCTGTGTGAATTTTTTAGCCACGGTCTCGGCCACCAGATCGCGCCAGCTGCCGCCCCAGATGCTGACGACGAGCTTGTCTTGCGCCGCGGCGGGAAGTGAAAGCAGCAGCAGACCGAAGCCAAAGGCGAGACTGGAAAGACGTTTCATGCTGCAACCTCCTCAACCCACGGGGTGCGCGCAAATAGAGCCCACGCGCCATGCGGTATCAGTCTATTCATCGGCGCCGAGGCCGTCGATGAAATTGTCGGGCGTTCGAGGCCTCGGTATGCGCAAAAAAAAGCGCCGCGCGTTCCTCAACCCTGTCTGCCGCTGCCAGCGCCGAAACGATCTTGCTCGCGGCTTCGGCCGCAGCTTAGGGTGTGCCTCGGCCAACCCTGAGGCGGGCTGACGCGATCAGGCAAGCTTGCTTGCTGGCATCGGCCTTTGGAGCAGAGCATGTCGATTGAAGTGATTGATACGATTGTCGTCGGCGGGGGGCAGGCCGGGCTGGCTATGAGCGAGCATCTGAGCGGCAACGGCGTGCCGCATCTGGTGCTGGAGCGGTCTCGGATTGCGGAACGCTGGCGCTCGGAAAGATGGGACTCGTTGGTTGCGAACGGTCCAGCTTGGCACGATCGCTTTCCCAGCCTCAAGTTCAGCGACGTCGACCAGCGGGTGGGTGCAAACGACTTTCCGCACAAGGACACCGTGGCAGACTATTTCGTGGCCTACGCAAAGAAGATTTCGGCTCCCATCCGCTGCGGTGTCGAAGTGCTGAGCGTCGAGCGCAAGATTGGCTGCCCCGGTTTCCGCCTCGAAACCTCTGCAGGCACGCTTGAGGCCAACCGTGTTGTCGCCGCGACCGGCGCGTTCCAGCGGCCGCTGCTGCCGGCGATGGTGCCGTCCGGGACCGGGGTCCTGCAGCTGCACTCCGTTTCTTACCGCAACCCCGAGGAGTTGCCCGAGGGCGCGGTATTGGTTGTGGGATCGGGTTCGTCGGGCACCCAGATCGCAGAGGAGCTGCTGGAATCGGGACGGCGCGTGTACCTGTCGGTGGGGCCCCATGACCGGCCGCCGCGGGCCTATCGTGGGCGCGACTACTGCTGGTGGCTGGGTGTGCTCGGCAAGTGGGACGCCGCCGCCCGGGAGGCTGGGAAGGAGCACGTGACGATTGCCGTGAGCGGTACCCATGGCGGCCATACCATCGACTTTCGCCGCCTTGCCGCAGAGGGAATGATCCTCCTCGGCCGCACCGAAGCTTATGAAAGTGGCGTGCTCAGCTTCGCTCCCGATCTCGTCGACAATCTTGCGAACGGTGATGCGAACCTGCTGTCCGTGTTGGAGGAGGCAGACGCCTATGCCGCGCGAAACGGCCTCAATCTGCCGGAAGAGCCCGCCGCACGCGCAACCGTTGAGGATGCCGACTGCGTCAAGAACCCTATTCTCTCGCTTGATCTGGCAAAGTCCAAAATTGCAACGATCATCTGGGCCACCGGCTTTGCGTTGGATTTCAGCTGGCTGAAGGTCGACGCTTTTGACGAGCATGGTCGGCCACAGCATCAGCGCGGCGTCTCGACCGAGCCAGGCATCTATTTTCTGGGCCTACCCTGGCAGTCGCGGCGAGGCTCCAGCTTCATTTGGGGCGTGTGGCATGACGCCAAGTATCTCGCGGACCAGATCACAATCCAGCGCAATTATATGGCGTATCATCACGCGTCCGAGCGAGAAGGTGAGGCGCGATAGGTGCCCTGCAAGACGGCGCGGTGGCTTCAGGGTGCGATAGAAACAGCCATTCCTCGACGAGCGCTCGATCCTCAAGAAAAGTGCATGCGCCCCGCAAAACCGATAGAAGCTCAATGAATTTCTTGATCTCGACGCCAATGACGGCGGCGAGGCCGATAGCGTTAAATCCCGGATCCGAAGGGGGCCGAAGTGCCACACCAGCGCCTACGCAAGTTCAATACCAAGGACACTTATCCCGAGCAAAAGCTCGACAACGACCTTTGTCAGGTGGTTGTTGCCAGGGGCACCATGGTCTTCGTGCGCGGGCAGATTGGGCAAGACCTCGAGACGTCGAAGAGCGTTGGCATCGGCGACGTGGCGGCCCAGGCCGACCAGGCCATGAAGAACATCAAGCTGCTGCTGGAGGAGGCGGGCTCGTCGCTGCAGCACATTTGCAAGATCACGATATACATCATTGACCCGCGTTACCGCGAAGCCGTTTATCGTGTGGTCGGTGCGCACCTCAAAGGCGTGTTTCCGGTCTCGACCGGCATCGTGGTCTCGGCGCTGGGCCGGCCGGAATGGCTGGTAGAGGTGGACGCGATAGCTGTCATTCCGGAGTGAGGTATGAGATGACCTTCTCGATCGCCGCGCGTTGCGCGCGCACGGGCATGCTGGGCATTGCCGTCTCGTCTTCCTCACCCGCGGTCGCCGCCCGCTGTGCCTATGCCCGCGCCAAGGTGGGTGCCGTCGGCAGCCAGAACATCACCGACCCGACGCTGGGGCCGAGGCTGCTCGACCTGATGGCACTCGGCGCCACCGCGCCGGAAGCGCTCCGCATCGTGGCGGGCTCGGCGGCCCACATTGCGTTTCGCCAGCTCCTCGCCGTCGATGCGGCCGGACGCGCAGGCGTGTTCTCCGGCTCCAAGACGCTTGGGACCTATGCCGCCGCCGAGGGCGAGGGTGCAGCCGCCGCCGGCAATATGCTCAGGAGCAGGGCGGTACCGGAGCGCATGCTTGCTGCCTTCGTCGGCTCGGCTGGAACGCTCGGCGACCGCCTGCTCGCCGGCATGCGCGCGGGTCTCGATGCCGGCGGCGAGGAAGGGCCGGTGCGCTCGTCTGGCCTCCTGATCGTGCGCGAGGAGGCCTGGCCGGTGGTCAACCTGCGGGTGGACTGGTCAGAGGCAGACCCGATCGCCGATCTGGAGCGCCTATGGGCGTTGTACGAACCGCAGCTCGAGGCCTACGTAACCCGAGCCATCGATCCATCGTCGGCGCCGAACTTCGGCGTTCCGGGGGACGAGTGAGCTGGCCGCGCTCGACCTTGCTCGATTGCGCTGGCCGGCGCAGCCGCCACAGCGATCATCGCGTGTAGGAGGTCGGCATCGACGCAGGTGAGACTAGCTGCCGGAACCGTTGCGGTGCAATAGTTTTCTGGGTGGCGCGCACGCTCGCGGATCGCGCTACACTTAGTGGCAGATAGTCGGTTTGAAAAACCAACGGACACGGCATGCATGTCTTGGTCTTGGGCGCAGGCGCGCTCGGTGGGTACTATGGGGGACGACTGCAGCAAGGGGGTGCAGACGTAACGTTCCTGGTTCGCGCCAAGCGGCGCGCGCAGCTTGCCCGCGATGGTCTCAGGATCGAAAGCGGTCACGGCAATTTCCACCAGCCGGTCAAAACGGCTTCTGCTGCAGACGCTATCAGTCACGCTGATGTCGTGCTGCTCACCTGCAAGGCCTATGATTTGCCCGGCGCCATCGAGGCGATCCGGCCGGCCGTCGGTCCGAAGACGGCGGTTTTGCCGCTCCTTAATGGTCTCTCTCACATGGAGACGCTGAACGCGGCGTTCAGCTGTCAGCGCGTCCTCGGCGGTCTTGCCAAGATCCAGGCTGCGATGACGCCTGAGGGCGTGATCCAAACCTTCAACGATTGGCGCTACGTCACATTCGGCGAGCAATCTGGCGAGATGACCGCTCGCATCGATGACCTGCACCGCCATTTCGCGCCCACGCCAGTGATCGCCAAGGCAGTTCCGAACATCATGGCGGCGATGTGGGAGAAGCTGGTGCATCTGGCGACGGCCGCCGGCGCGACGAGCTTGATGCGGGCCAGCATCGGCGAAATCGCCAGAACTGCCCATGGTTCGCAGATCATGATCGATCTGCTCGAAGCCAATGCTAGGGTCGCGGCGCTCGAGGGTCACCAGGTGTCGAGCCCGTTCATGCATGAGTTTCGGACGCTGCTGGCAAACCCGCAATCCGAGTATTCAACGTCAATGCTGCGCGACATAGAACGGCACGGGCCGATTGAGGCGGACCATATCCATGGCTTCATGCTCGACAAAGTGCGCAAGCACGGTCTCGACGACCGTGTGCATCTGATCGTGCTTACACACCTCAAGGCCTACGAGCAACGGCGTGCGGCCGGCCGGCTGTGACGGTGTCGTGCCAAACTAGTCTTGATTGCGACTTTCGGATTGGGTCACGAACGGGAGTGCGGTCGCCATACCAATTGCGTCGCAAGTGCCTCTGAGCGCTGACTGAGGCATTGCGGTGCAGTGAGGATCGATGCCTGTCGCGGCTGGCGCCCAGGTTATGCCGCCAAGGGGTATGGGCGGCCTCCCGCTGGTCGGGTCACGCTTGCCTGCGCCCCGGGGGCCCAGGCGAGCCGCTCTGCGACTTGCCCTTCGGGTATCAATCGTTGCCGCGGAGCCCGTTGAACGGTAGGCGGCCACCAACCAGCGGCGTGTCCGGGCCGTGCCCTTGGCACGACCGCCCGCCATCAAACAACGGTCGCTCTAGGATTTGCATACCAGCTCGCGTCGCCGGGTCATTGGCGCGCAGGTGTTGGCTGGAGATCGTGCGCAGTGCTGCGGCAAGCGAGGTCAATCCTGAGCTCCGTAATGCCACATACGGCTTACCCATATAACGAGCCTTGCGCTTCACCGTCGCCACCGCGTTGTGGCTCACGCAGTCAACGGGGAAGAACACGACGTCTGCACGGGACACCTGGGCCTCAAGCAGCCCGCTGCGATCCTCGATGCCACCGTCGTGGTGCAGGAAGCAGCCTCCGGCGCGTTCGGCCAGCGCACGTAGTTGTGGAATCTGGTGCGCGCGACCGCCAACGTAGAGAACAACGGCTTTTTGCAGATCGATGGCTGGCTCGTCCTCCCCCTCGCGCGTCGGTAGTTGCGCCAACAGCGAGTATTCAACCGAGTCCAGTTCCTGGCGCAGCTCGCGCACACACTCTTCCGACGTCCGACGCTGCTGACGCTCGGCGTCTCGTTCAGTCGTGACGACCTCAAGGCGCCGTTGCACTTTCTCGCGACTGGCCGCCTCCGCCGCCAACCGCCGCCGCAAGTCGGCGACAAGCTGCGCGGTCGTTTGCTGCTCGACCTCCTGCGGATTTCCGGTGCTCGTCCTCGCCGTTGCCTGGGCCGAGGCAAGGGCTTTTCCGAGCATCTCGTTCAAGCCGGCGATGGTCGCCTCGCGTTTGACCACTGCATCCCGCAGCTGCGATTGCTGCCGCGCCACCTTTTCCTGCAGCGTGGCATTCTCGCCCTCCAACTCGCGCAGCCGGCGAATATCGGCGCGATTGGCGGCCCCGACGAGATGGGAGAGCATGTGCACCTCGCCAAAGACTTGGCGAACCAAAGCCTCTGTCGATAGTGGGTGTGTCAGCACCGCCCAATAGCCACCGGGTATTTCCGCTTGCTGCACGGCGTTCGACCAGAAAGTCCTCACCTCCTGCACATCCTGCGCCTTATTGAATTGTGCGATTGCGGAGCGGTGACGCCGATCCAACGCCTTCTGCAGCAGTTTCGAGGCGATCTCTCGCTTCCCGGCCACCAGCATCGCGCGGACATGGAGCTCGTGATCGGTTTCCTTGTGTACTCCCGGAATTTCCATTTTGCTGAAAATCTGCCGTAGCTCAGTTGTCGACAGACAGGTGCCGATGATTGAGCAGTGGAGTTGCCCGCTTATTTCCCAGATGCGACGCCGTCTCTTTTCGAGGGTCGCACCGGCATCGAACAAGGCCTTGTGGGGCAGCGAGAACCCCCGACCCAATGCTGTCGAAAGACGCGTGCGCGGTGGTGGTAGCTCGATCGTCATGTCATACGATATATCTGATATAATATAGCGACGTCCAGAGGCGAAGCGGCCTTTGCCATCGGCTTTGCAGCAATGGAACCGGCAAGGTTTGCCTTTTTGTCGAGTACTTGCCAGTATCACAGCGAAAAAACGCTATGTTCAACCGGCTATGCCAGTTGCACGCCCTGCAGGCGGAGCTCGCATGAACCTTGCTGTTCAGGAGAACGCAAAAGTACAGCCCATTCGGCTTGCCGATGCCCTAGCGGCGATCCGCACGCAGTTCCGGCCCATCCTCGACACGGAAGCGGTCGGACTGGCTGGTGCCCGCGGCAGGGTATTGGCGACAGATTTGATCGCGAAGGTGAGCCTGCCGCACTGGGACAGCGCGGCGGTGGACGGCTTTGCCGTCAGAGCCTCGGACTTGTTACCCGGCCGGGTCAGCCGGTTGACAGTGATCGGCGCGGCCGCGGCGGGTCATCCGTTCAGTGGGGCTATAGGTAGAGGCCAGGCCGTGAGGATCCTGACCGGCGCTCCACTGCCTCGGGAGGCCGATATCGTCATTATGCAGGAGTTCTGCCGCGTCGATGGCGGCGAACTTTTGGTGGAAGGAAATTCGGCAAGCAAAAAGCATTGGCGGGCCCGCGGCGAGGACGTGGGCCTGGGTGCGCGGGCAATCGCCGCCGGCACACGCCTGCGCGCGCAGGACGTGGCACTTGCCGGCGCCCTGGGCTGCACGCAGCTGCTGGTGCGCAGGCGGCCACGTGTCGGGTTGTTTTCGACCGGAGACGAACTCCGCGAGCCTGGGGATCCCTTGCTTAGCGGTCAGATCTGGGACGCTAACCGTTGCCTGCTGCGGGGCCTACTCGAGCATTTGGGGTGTCAGGTCGTCGACTTCGGCATCCTCGGAGACGAACCCGAACTTTTGGAGGGCGCGCTGTCGCGGGCCGCGCACGACTGCGATCTTCTGGTCACGTCAGGTGGAATGTCCGTCGGCAGCGAGGATCACATTCGCTCAATTATCGGCCGCCGTGGCGTGCTGGAGATCTGGCCACTCGCCATCAAGCCGGGGAAGCCGGTAGGGCTTGGCGACATTGATGATTGTGCCATCCTGGCATTGCCCGGCAATCCCATCGCTGCTGTCGTCGCGTTCATCGCCATCGGACGTGCGGTCGTCGACGTCACCTCGGGGGCGTGCCACGATCCGCCAGGATTGCTAGCCATGCCCGCGGGCTTCAGCTTTGAAAAGTCGCGCGGCATCCGCCAGTTCCTGCTCGGCGAGCTGCGGGCCGTCGGCGAGGCAAGAAGCACAGTTGCTCCTAGCGCGAGACAGGGTACCGCCATGCTCTCTGCCTTAACGCAAGGCGATGGCTTCATCGTCCTCGATGAGGACCGTGAAGTCGTCCGCCCCGGCGAACCCGTCGATTTTCTGCCCCTGCAGGGCCATCTGTCCTAGTCGAGTGGGCGGACGCGTATGGGCCGTTGGCAGCATACCTGGGTGTCACGGTCTTTCTAGCATAATCGGCAGGTCTAGCGGGCAACCAAGGTGCAAATAGTGGACCGGCGAAATGCACGTACATAAGCACCACAAGCAAACCACCGCCGCGTCACGGACCGGCGGCGCCAATCTCAGCCCGAATCTGAGCATCCGCGTGAACCTCGGCAAATACGGTGCCTTGGGCCCCGGCAAGATCGCGCTGATGGAGCACATTTCCGAGCATGGCTCTATCAGCTCGGCCGGCAAGGAAATGGGCATGTCTTACCGTCGGGCCTGGTTACTGGTCGACGAGATCAACCACATTTTTCGCGAACCTCTGGTGGAGACGCAGATGGGGGGGCCCGGTGGCGGCGGCGCGCGGCTCACCAAGCTTGGCCGTGATATCGTCGGCCGTTATCGCGCTATAGAGGGCGCCGCCGCATTGGCATCGGCGGCCGATTTGCGAGCTCTCAAGGCCTCCTTACCCTCGAAGCCCCCGAGCCGTGTCGACCCCTGACGCGGTACGCACTGGGCGGTGCTGGCCTCTGCGTCGGCGCCTGACGGAGAACCTGGATCGGTCCGCTCAGGCTGCGGCGATCGAGCGCCACCGAGAATTTCGGGCTAGCGGCACATCGGCGTCGATTGCCACGCGGCCCCGTTGGGGCGGATGCGACCGGCAACGATGTCGACGATCAACCTCTTGCCCGAGCGTGACCCGCCGAAGGCAAGTTGGCATCGAGGCAGAAGCTCCCAAGCCGTGCTTGAGGTCGACGGATCGCGTCATTCGATATCAAGGCGCTTGTTCGCGTAACGCGCCATGAGCTCGGAGGCGAGCAAAGCCAGCATGGCGATCGCAATCGACACGAGCGTCAGGCGGAATGCACCGACGTCCCCGCCCGGTACTTGCGTAAAGGTATAAATGGCCGAAGGCAGCGTCTGCGTTTCACCCGGGATGTTCGACACGAAGGTGATGGTGGCGCCGAATTCCCCCATGGCCTTGGCAAAGCCGAGGATCATGCCGGCGATGATGCCGGGTACGATCAGCGGCAAAGTCACCGTCACGAACACCCAGGCGCGATTGGCGCCAAGGGTGCCGGCGGCCTCCTCCAGGCGCGGGTCGACGGCTTCGATTGAGAGTCGGATCGCCCGCACCAGCAGTGGGAAGCTCATCACACCGCAGGCGAGCGCGGCCCCCGTCCAGCGGAAGGAGAAGACAATGCCAAAATTATCCGCAAGGAAGCTGCCGATCGGACCTCGCCGCCCGAACAAGATAAGCAGAATATAGCCCGTGACGACGGGTGGCAGGATCAAAGGCAATAAAACCAGGCCGTTAAGAAGGGACAACCCCCAGAAGCGGCCGCGGGCAAGGATCAATGCGATGGTGATGCCCAATGGCAGGCTCACCAGGGTGGCGACGATCGCTACCCTGAGGCTGAGCCGGACCGCCGTCCATTCCTCGGGACTGAGGCTCATCCAGTCCATTAGCAGATGCTCTCGGCACCCATACCGACTTGGGGCACGAACTCAGGATCTGCCGGCGCTGAGTACCGTAAAGCCCTGGGCTTCGAACAGCGGCTTGGCCTTGGCGGACTTGAGGTAGTCGAGAAAGCTTGCCGCGTCCGGATTGGTTGCACTCGCCGTCAGGGCAATGGGATAGACGATCGGCGGGTGGCTATCCTCCGGAAACGTGCCGATGATCTTCACATTGGGATCCGCTGCCGCGTCGGTCTGGTAGACGATGCCGAGCGGTGCCTCGCCGCGCGACACCAACAGCAGCGCGGCGCGCACGTTCTCCGCTTGCGCGATCTTGTTCGACACGCTGGCCCAGACGCCGAGTTTCTCAAGGGCGGCCTTGCCGTACTTGCCGGCGGGAACCGAATCGACGTTGGCCATCGACAAGCGGCCGTCGCCCAGGGCCTTGGCAAGATCGAAGCCGGGTCTGATATCGATGGGTTGGGCCTTGTCTTTATGCGCAATGAGCACGATCCGGTTCCCAAGCAAGTCGGAGCGTGTCTCAGGCTTGATCAGATTCTTCTGGGCGACATAGTCCATCCAATCCAGGTCCGCCGAGATGAACATCTGTGCCGGCGCGGCTTGCTCGATCTGCTTGGCCAGAGCCGAGCTGGCTCCGTAGGAGATCGAGGCCTTTTTGCCGCTTTCATTCTGCCATTGCGTGTTGATGGCATCGAGTGCGTTCTTCAGGCTCGCCGCCGCAAAGACAACCACGTCCCCACTTTGCGCTTGAGCCGCTGGCTGCCCAGGGCTGACGGCAATCATCGCGGCCGTGGCAAGCCCTAGAAGGCCCGTGACCCAACTGCGTCTGGTTACACCCATCTCGATCCTCCTTACTGCTCGGCTGGGACAATTGCCCGATACAAATACACATTCTCTGGCTATGTTCCACCAGCTATTGCGGTAAGCATCGAACCATGGCCTGCTGAGCGGATCCATGCGCAGTTGCACGCGGTGAAGCTTCGGCATCCGTCCCTCTTTCCTGCAGCTGCCGCTGTCATGGTGGCGTTCGCGTAGGACACTCTGCCAGGCCCCGGGGAGACCGCGGGGTGGCAGGCCGCCAATCCTCATGTGGAAAGCCCCGGCGGCATCCGCGGCACTCGATCCGGCGTAGTCTGGTGCGACGCTCCGGCAGGTGTCGCCAGGGCGAATGGCGTAACGTAGCTCACCCACGCTGGGCGGTTTCCTGCGAGTTTGCAGGACGCCACGCGGCAGTTCTATAAGCTCTGCTAGCAGTTACTTTGCGCAGCTACCAGTTTCAATGCTTTGACGACCGCAACCTTGGACAGGAGAGACGACATGAAGATCAGCGCACGCAACATCCTCAAAGGCAAGATCATCGACGTTGCCAAGGGCGCTACGACCGGCCACGTCAAGATCGATATCGGCGG